>Ga0181605_10001723_pt1 | contig 19847 bp, 17 predicted proteins | sample 041ome_11_FD_148676 | JGI IMG/M metagenome (GOLD analysis project Ga0181605, IMG submission 148676) | Coastal salt marsh microbial communities from the Groves Creek Marsh, Skidaway Island, Georgia - 041411US metaG (spades assembly) | ecosystem: Environmental > Aquatic > Marine > Intertidal zone...
CCGCGGTGATATTGTCATCAACCGCATAGGTTGGACGGCTGCCCATATTCGCAACATGGTGCTCTGCCAAAACCGTATTTGTGGTTGGATCCAGCTCAAAGCGGTAGATGGCGTTGGTTGGTTCGCTAAATGGAAACCTTTCGACGTTTGATGGGGGTTGAGGACAGCGAGTATTATCAATCCTACAAACACCTCAATGCAAAGATCATCAAACCCGCTGTGGCCGAGGTGAACAAAGTATCCGATATCGTCATCACGCCCGAAATCCGCAAACAAGGGCGAAATGTGACCCATATTCGGTTTACCATCGACACCAATCCGCAATTTGCGATCATGAACATTGATGACGGGGCAGGGGTGCGCAATTCACCGATCTATGACCAGTTGCGGGGGTTGAACGTATCGGACCGGTTGGCGCGTCAATGGATTGCGCAACATGGGGCCGAGTATGTCAGTGAAAAGATCGCGTATACCTTGGGGCAGGGGGGTGTCACCAACCCTGTCAAATACCTAAGCGCGGCGATTGATCACGACTATTCCGAAACGCCGGTTGCGGCCCCTGTGCCTGTGTCTGAACGGGCAAAGCGGTTGCGGATTATTCAGGACCTATCCGCATCGCGCAGCCCCACCCAACGGGATGCAGATCGTCGTTTGTTTGGATCCACATTGGATACCGCAGATGCACGGGATGATTTCGAACGTCACGGGTGGATGTCGGCGCTAAACCACGCGGATATCTGTGAATTCTGGCAGGATTTGTTCCCAAATTGTTTCGACGAAGCGGTGTGATGTGATCGTGCGTCCCGTGGGTCGCGGTCACATGATGGTCAGGTGATCATCCAAAACGCTGACCCGTTGGATCAATCCCTTGGATTTCAGCCGCGCCGCCGCCTTGAGAATGAATTTATCATCTTGGGGCTTGTCGAATTTATCATTGCTGAGCACTGTCAAATTGTTGCGATCCGCATAGCGGATGATCAAGGGATCGGCGGTAAATCCCTTTTTTGATACGGTGACATTGTATCGATCCCGATCCAAAATCCGACAAATCGCGGTTGGTACGGTTTCATTTGGTCGCATCAGGTTATTTTCGCGCAAGGTGCGCACGATGGAATAGTCGAAAAACAAATGGGTGCGCAGGCCGTCTTGTTCCAATTCGTTGATAAAGACGGCAAACTTGTCCAAATCCCAATTCACAAGCCCCAACAGATTGTTGGAATCAACGACAAAGGTGAACGGTTCTTCGGTGTCATTGTCTTTGGTCGTGGCAAGGCCGCGTTTGATATTGATAAAGCCAAAGATCATCAATGATGCGGTTAGCGCATAAATCACCAAGGTGATGATGCTGTCCTTGTCTGTCACATATAAAAACAACACCGCAAAGGTCAGCGATACCCAGATCCAGATACCACGAAGGGTAAGGCCGCCCAAGATTGCCAAAAGACTAATAATTATTGGAAGTTGGGAATAGTCAAAATTGGGCAAGCAAGTCACACTCGTGTTGCGGGTCTGCGCCAAGCTTAGGCACAAAGCCGCGTGAAATCAATAAATCCGACTGGCTTTGTCGCGTATATTTTCGATTTGCCCCGTTTGGATGTGCAGATAATGATCGCGCAGGCTGTCTGTGCCTGTCGAAGGCGTTGCCGATGCATCATAACAGTGCTGATCTGCATCCCAGCACAGCATCGATTCCGTGGCATAGTATTTCCCAATCGCCAATAATTCGCGTTTGTTGCGTACCCATTGCGACAGCGGTGCAAAGGGCGCAAGGCACAGGCGCAGCAGATCAAACAGCCGCGGTGATACGGATGCGACTTTTGGCGGCTGGCCAAAGATATCAAACAACATTTCGGCCTGATCGCGCGGGGTCAGGGCGGGATGTGGGCCACCGATGGGTAAAATCCGGTTGAGGCGGCTTTGATCGTCGATGCACTCGATCATAAAATTGGCCAAATCCCGTTCGGAAATCGGCATGCAGGAGGTAGAGGTTCCATCGCCGAAATATAAAAACGCTTTTCCCTTTTTGATCCGATCAATCTGTCCCGACAGGGATTTGAAATAGGCGGTTGGGCGCACGATCGAATAGGGCAGGCCAGAGCCCTGTAACAGCGCTTCAAACCGCAATTTTTCGAATTGAAAGGCAAGTTTCGGTTTTTGGACGCAGATTGCGGACAGCAAGATGAACTGTGTGTCTGGCGTGGGCGTTATTTGATCCAAGAGGGCCGCGTTCATCGCGTAATCCACCATATGCGCGTCTTGGGCGGTGCCTGTTCGGCTGGCCAGACAGGATATCACCACATCGGCGCGTGCAAATGTGGTGGACCATCCCGCAGTTGGGGAAAATGTGGCGCGGGTGATATGCAGGTTTTCATGAACGTCAAAAGGGGCTCGGTGATGGGGGCGCACAATCGCGGTCACGCGATACCCCCGCGCCAAGGCCGCCGTGACAACAGCGCGGCCAATCGTGCCCGTGGCCCCCGCGATCAAGACAGATTTTTGCGCCATTTTTCCCCTTGGTGTGATCTGGTTGACAAAGGTGTCGGTTGTTGAAATTCTGCGCCCCGATTGTTTGGGAGAGTTCTATGACAAAATCGGAAATGACGGCACGCTATGACGCGGCTATGAAAGACCTGAGTGCACAGAAAATGAACCAATCTGCCCAAGCCTATGCGGCAGGGGCGGCAATCTTGTTGATGCATGAGAGTGAGCTGTTTCACAAACTTGCATTTGGGGCGAAACTCCTCTTGTTGGTTTTGGGTCTCTTTGCGGCCTTTTACATGGCACAACAGGTATAATCAGGACGCGTCGCAATCCGTCGAAAACAGTGTTTCAAAATGGTCGCGGACGTAGATCTGCAGCCACTTTGTATAGGTGTCAGGTTGGGTTGCGATGCGCTCTCTTAGGGTTTCGGGATTGATCCAGGTGTAATCCATCACTTCTTCGGGATGTGGGGACAGGGTCGGGCGGGTCGCGCAGTGGGCGACAAAACAATCGACCACCTCGTGTTCGATCATACCCTGACCGACATCGGCGCGGTATTCGATCTGATCGACATAGCGCAGGTCCAGATCGCGCAGGCCGAGCTCTTCGTTCAGACGTCTGTGGGCGCTGGTCACGCTGTCTTCGCCCCAATTGGGGTGGGTGCAGCAGGTGTTTGCCCATTGTCCGGGGGAATGATATTTGCCCATCGCGCGTTGTTGCAGCAAAACAGCCCCTTCGTAAAAGACGAACACAGAGATCGCCTTGTGACGCAGCCCTTTTTCATGAACCTCAAGCTTTTCAACAGGGCTCAACGTGTCGTTCACCCATGCAGGGATCAGAATGGTCATACAAATTCCTCAGACACCAATCCCGTCAAATGCGCCAAGTTTTTAAACGAAATACGCAGATGCGCCATGGGTTTGGCACGGGTCAGTTTTTTGTTCATATAGGCTTCGAAGGTCATGGTTTGCACGTCAACGTCATGACACAGCGACACAAAGCGTTCGCGCCGCGCATCGGTTTTGTAATAGGCGCTTTGCATCGCACCCAAGACACGGAACACGGTGCCATGTTGTTTGATAAACGACCGTCGTGCGTCACGCAGATATTTTGCATGCCCCGTCCGCAAGGCCTTGGCCACCGCATTTGCGGCCATACGGCCCGAACACATCGCGTAATAAATGCCTTCGCCTGAACTGGGCGCGACGACGCCTGCGGCGTCACCTGCCAACACCACATCTTTGCCGTTGTCCCATGTTTTCAGAGGTTTCAGCGGAATCGGAGCACCCTCTTTGCGGATGGTCTCACAATCTGCCAATCCTGCGCTCGTGCGCAGGGCTTGTGTCGCCTTTTTTAGGTCAAACCCATCCACACCGGTTCCCATGCCGACCGATACTGTGTCGCCATGTGGAAAGACCCAACCGTAAAAATCGGGCGACACCGATCCGTCATAGATGACATCGCATCTGTGCCCTTGATAGGCATCGTCATTTTTCGGTGCGCTGATGATTTCATGATAGGCAATCACATAGGGGATTTTTTCTGCGCCTTTGATTTCGGATTTGCCCACCTTGCTGCGTGCGCCATCTGCGCCAATGATGAATTTGGCGTGGATCACGTCTTTTTCATGGGTGTCATGGTTAAAAAACGTGACCTGCGGCGTTCCTTCGGGACGGGCGATGGTTTCAAATGCCCCCCGAAATAGGGTCACGCCACTGTCTTGCGCGCGTTTTCGCAGAAAATCGTCGAAATCCTCGCGATCGACCATGCCAACAAACCCGTTTTCGATGGGAATATCGACGCTGCGTTTTTTGGGCGATACCATGCGCGCCGTCACGATCTTGGCCTTCAGCAGGTGATCAGGAATATCGAAATCCTTGATCAAAACAGGGGGGATTGCACCACCGCAGGCCTTGATTTTGCCAATGCGGTCCAAAAGGGCGACAGAATATCCCAATCCTGCCAAATCTTGGGCGGCTGTTGCGCCGCAGGGTCCACCGCCGATCACCAAAACATCAAACATTTTTCAATTCCCTTGCAAGTGGAGGCGCGGTGCGCATTTGTGAACTGGACAAGATCGAGGTGCCCGCCAATGTGGCGGCCCACACGAATAATGCCGCTTCGAATGTAAAAACGATGCCATAGGCATGCACGGTCGCAAACTGTGCCGCTTGTAACAGATCGACCAGTATCGTGCCGACCAAACCGCCAAAGCCCGCGGCGATGGCTTGGGCTGCGCCCCATAATCCCATGCGCGTGCCTTCGCGTGATGCGGCACCTCGACCGGCAAGGGCCATCATTGACCCGATTGCGGCAACCGCAAACATTCCGTTAAACGCACCCAACCCGAACACCGCCGCAGACAGTGGCAGGGGCAGGGTGATTTGCCCCATCCCCATGATGAGCAGCAGCATTGCCGCAGACCCAAGGCACCCCAACTGGACCCAGCCGCGCAATGTGCCTATCTTGAACCCCGAGGCAAGGATCCCAACGCAGAGCATGCCGACAAAGACGCCGCCATTCTGGATCCCTGACAGGGATGTTGTTTGGCTGGGTGTGTAAAAAAACACCAAGCCCGCATAGGGTTCCAAGATCAATTCCTGCATGAAATAGGCGGTCATCGACAGAAACACGAATATGGTGAATTTGCGCGTTTCGTCATGCGCCCAAACGATCCGCAATTCGGGGATCAAGGGGGTAGGGGTGTCATCAACACTGCGGATTTGAACCAAACCGCGTTCGATGCGCCATGTTGCCAACAGCGTCACAGCAATCGTTAACAGCGTGAGCCCCAAGACAACCCAAGTCAATCGTTCATGGGTGTAGGGGGCAATCAATTGCCCCACAACGCCCGCTGTCATCGCGATCCCAAAGATCATCATAAGCCACGTGATCATTGCGGCCGCAGGGCGGCGTTGATCGGCGGTGTGTTTCGCCATCAAGGCCAAAAGCGATGTGCCCGACGCGCCAACACCCACACCGATCAGGCCATAGGCCACCACTGATAGCAGGATCGCCATAAGCGGCAGCGCGGTAAAGAGTGACAAGCTAAACGTGGCAAGATTGGCCCCAAGCGCCAAGATCACCATACCCAAAACGATCCATTTGGTGCGATTGTTTTGCATATCTGACACCAAACCCCATTTGGGGCGTGACAGCTGTACGACATAATGCAGCCCAACCAAGAAACCGGGAATGGTGGCTGCCATCGACAGTTCAACGACCATCAAGCGGTTCAGGGTCGATGTCATCAAAACAACGACCGCGCCAAGGCACATTTGCACCAACCCCAAGCGAAAAATCGAAAGCCAACTGAGCGTCATGTTCTATCCTTTTAGCCTTTAGAGTGCGGCAAGTCCCCGTAACCCGACGGCACAAATCATCATCCCAAAGACAAACATCGACACACCGGTCGCGTTGTACCAAGGGGCGTATTTTTCTGGATCTTTGAGCAATTTTTGCATCGCAAGGATCTGTCCGATCACAAGCGCGCCAATGAGAGCGGCGTGAAACATCAATCCCCAAGAGATCATCGCGCCCAAGATGACTATTTGCGGCAGGGCCATGATCCAACAGGCAAATCGCGCCGCTCTGCGCGGCCCCAATTGCACGGGCAATGATTTGATGCCTAGCTGTGTGTCGCCCTCAAGCGCTTTGAAATCGTTAAGCGTCATGATGCCATGCGCCCCAATGGCATAGAGCGCGGCGCATAAGATGATTTTGGGATCGGGCAGGCCGGTGACCAAAATAGCGGCGCCTGTAAACCATGGGATCCCTTCATAACAGAGCCCAACCAAGCCTGGCCCAAGCCAGCCGGATCGTTTTAATCGCACGGGTTCCGCCGAATAGGCCCATGCGGCCGCGACCGCAAAGACCGTCGCATAAAACCCCCACGTGCCCAGATGCCACGCAAGCCCAAGGGCGGCGACAGACATCACAATCGCGATCCACAGCCCCCACAGTCCGGGCATCCGCCCCGAGGGGATGGGGCGATCGGGTTCGTTGATCAAATCGACGTGTCTGTCGCACCAATCATTTGCTGCTTGGCTCATGCCACAGACAATAGGGCCGGCCAGCAACACCCCCAACAGCACACGATCCAAGTTTTCAAGGATCGGCACCCCCGACGAAACAACGCCGCAGGCAAAGGCCCACATCGGCGGAAACCACGTAATCGGTTTCAAAAGCTCAAGAGCAACAGAAAGGGTGGGGTAGTGAGGGGTGTGTTTAATTTTTGTGACACTCATGTGTCATATAATATGTACATTGCAGATTCTTGCAACAAAAACTTCTGTTCCCGCGCAGCGGCGCAGGACAGACGGGGTATTTGGGTGAAAGGCGTGGATTAGGGCAGGCTAAATTTCAAACTTGCTGAGTTTGACATACAGGCTTTGACGTGACAGGCCCAACATTTCCGCAGCCGCAGCACGATTGTTGTGCGTCATTTCAAGCGCGGCCTCGATGCAGATTTTTTCAATCACATCCGTCGTTTCGGACACGATTTCTTTTAACGTCGCATGTCCAACCAAATCTTTGGCTGACATTTCATCATGCGCAGAATGTGCCATGCCTTTTTTCGTTGTTTCGTCCAGATTGGACACTTCGCGAATGATAAAGGCAACCAGCGTGTTCTTTTCGGATTGGTTTTTCGACACCGAGGCTTCGACATCGATTTTGCTGCCAAAACCGCTTTTAAGGTGGGTCGAATAAATCTTGACCGCGCCGGATTTTGTCACGTTTTCCAACATGATCGCCAAATCGATCTGACCACGCCCCAGATATTCGGCAAGGTTCTTGCCGATAACTTCTTTTTTGTGGCCCACGTTAACCAGATCCAAGAACCGTTCGTTGACATACCGAATACCGCCCTTGGCGTCGGAAAAGATCATCGCGTCTGAGCTGTGGTGAAAACTTGAAACCAGATTTTGGATGAAATCTTGGTCCGCGTTTTGTTGATCTGTGGTTTGGTGCAAGGTGCACATCAAAACCTTTTGCCCCGCAGTGCGATAAATTTCCGCGGCGATACGCACAGTTTCCTCTTCGACTTTGGTCGTGAACATGGCCTCAAGTTCGTAATTGCCATAGGCGGCGAGGTTTAGTTTTTCCACAAAATCGCGGCGATCATTTCGATTGGCCAGCAGGTTTTGCAGTTTTGTAATCTCTACAGCCTCTTCGTCGATTTTGAGGTAGTCCATCAAAACCGAATTCGCATGCAAGATCGTGCCGGTATCTGCGTTCACAAAAGCAACCGGCGCTTTGATACTGTTCAAAAGCATCCGGAAATGGGCGTCGTATTCCCGTTTTTCTTCGATGCTACGTTCCACAGCAATCTGTGCTTGGATCAGGCGTTGCTGGTTTTCGGACAATGACCGCAGATCGCGGCCCAATAGCAGAATTTTGTCTTTGTCACCCAAGCGGTGAATATTATAGCGCACGGGGAATTTCCAATGCGCATTGTCTTCGTGGTTCAGTTCAAGACCGTAAAAGATCGTTTCACCGCCCATCAAACGTTCAAGCGCCTTGGCAAATTTCGGACGGCTTTCAATGGTCAAAAAGCTATTCAGATTGCGGCCTTCCCAATGGCTGAGGTTGCCATAAAGCTTTTCCGCGGAATTCAGAAGAACGGATTGAACCTTTGCGTTTGCATCAATCAACAAAGCAATATCAGACGACGTGGCCAAGATCCCACCCAAAAATTCGGGTTCGATCATTGGGATTGCCCCAAAGTCCCACGCGATGTCTGTTTGTGTCTTCATAAATTGAGCCTTCCAAGTTCTGCGTGCGACCCCACGGGGATCACATTATTTTCAATTTCATCAATGATTAAGTCAAGATCGTTGCTGATCAGATTGAAATCAGACTTAATCTCATCAGGTATCCCAAAGGTGAGGATTGGGCCGCCTAGAAATACCTTTGGACTATTGTTCAGACTTTGTCTAATTTTATTTACACATTGGGCGGATTGTCGCGCGGTGTGTTCAGATCCCGCAGAAAACAACAGCGCACAGCACGAGTTGTTTTTCAGGTGGGTCACAACATCCGCTTGTTTTGTGTTCAGCATCAAGCGCAGCGAATATCCTTTGCGACGGAGTTGATCACTCAGCACCAAAGCGCCCAAGGAATGCTGTTCATTCTCTAACACAACAATCACCAAACATTTGCCTTCGGCGCGGCGCGGATCGGATTTGCGCGATTGGGTGATGTGTTTGAGCAATTGTTGCAAATGCACAGATCCAATCGTAACCTCGGAAAAACTAAGCGTGTCCGAAACCCAGTCTTCGCCCAAGCTACAGGCGACGAAGGGAATGCAGTGATCGACGATATTGTCGGCGGTGATCCCGCGGGCCGTCAGGGTTGAGAGAGCGATAAGTTTGTCGAAATCCGAGCGCAACACATATGTCGACAGCCATGTAGAAGCCGCAGTAAGCCGCGTGCTGGTATGCGATCCCAGGTGCGATTGTGCCGCCGAGATTGCTTCATTCGCCAATCTTGTAATCTGATCTTTCAGAATGCGATTTGACTGAGAGTTATCATTTTGTTCCATGTCCGTCCCCCTGTTATAGCAAAGGATGGCGACGCTTAAATGGAGTTTTAAGACCAAGCTTACTACTTCTGTAACTTAGTGTCCCAGACAGACTGGCTTGTGTCAAATTTAATAAATTCTGTTTCGTCATGTGTAGGTAATCTCCGAAGAGGGGTAATCAACTCATCTGGTCAAAATGAGCTCGGTACGGTGTAAATACTATTTTACATTATTTGACCATCAATGTAAGTTTATATTGACATAATTCAGAAGTAGGCAATACTTAATTCAAAAGAAGCGTTGGGAGTTTGACGCCCATGCCACTGCATGACACCAAGAGGGATCTGGTAAAACCATTGTACACACCCGAACAACGCAAGCGTCGGGATAACACCATTTGGACAATCGTGCAGGGTGTATTGGCACCGATTCAATTTGTGGTTTTTTTGATCTCAATTTCATTGGTGACGTGGTATTTGACGACGGGTGACGGGTACGATTTGGCGAACATTTCGATCCTGATCAAGACCTTTGTGTTGCTGTCCATCATGGTGACCGGCGCTATTTGGGAAAAGGTCGTCTTTGGCCAGTATCTGTTGGCCCCGCCCTTTTTTTGGGAGGACGTCGTTAGCTTTTTCGTGATCGCCCTGCATCTTGCCTATGTGGCGGCGGTGATGATGAATGTCCTTTCGCCGCAACAGCTTATGACCTTGGCGTTGATTGCTTATGCGGCCTACATCATCAATGCAGTTCAATTTGTTTTAAAGCTTCGTACGGCGCGGCTTCATTCCCCTTCGGAGACGCAATATGCCTAATGATTTAAGCCAAATCGGGTGTGCATCGACCCCCGTTCTTAAGGAGCGCGGCCAGCACGAAGTGTTCTGTGGTCTCACCTCGATCATCTGGTTGCATCGCAAGATGCACGATGCCTTTTTTCTGGTGGTAGGGTCGCGCACCTGCGCGCATTTGTTGCAAAGCGCGGCAGGGGTGATGATCTTTGCCGAACCCCGTTTTGCCACCGCAATTCTAGAAGAAACAGATTTGGCTGGGATGGCGGATGCCCATGTCGAACTGGAACGCACGGTCGGAGAGCTGCTGTCAAGACGGCCTGACATCAAACGATTGTTTCTGGTTGGGTCCTGCCCGTCTGAAGTCATCAAAATCGACCTTGCGACGATGGCAAAAAAACTTTCAGAAAAATACAAAGACCGCGTGAATGTGGTGAATTTTTCGGGCTCAGGCATCGAAACGACGTTTACGCAGGGCGAAGATGCCTGTCTTGAGGCAGTGATTCGCGATCTGCCGCAGAGCGAAAAGCACCAACTGGCCGTTCTGGGTGCTTTGCCCGATGTGGTCCAAGATCAGATGGTGCGCCTGTTGACCCAACTGGGGTTAGAGGATGTTTTGATCCTACCGCAGGCGCGGGCGGGCATGGATGCGGGTGTTGGTCCAAATACCCAATTCATTTGCACGCAACCCTTTTTGGGGGCCGCCCATGATGAAATGGTGCGTCGGGGTGCAAAACCCATCACGGCACCATTCCCGTTCGGGGCCCAAGGGACGACCGAATGGTTTTATGCGATTGCGGACCGGTTTGGTATTTCGCGCGCCCATGTGCACTCTGTCGTGGCTGCACCCAAAGCGCGTGCCGAACACGCGATTGCCGCGGTCGCGGAAAATCTGCGCGGTCGGTCCATCTTCTTTTTTCCGGACAGCCAACTGGAAATTCCGCTCGCACGGTTTTTGTCACAAGAATGCGGCATGACCCTGACCGAGATCGGCAGCCCCTATATCCATCGTGGGCTGGTGTCAGAGGAACTGAATGCCTTGCCAAGCGACATCGTGTTGTCCGAAGGCCAAGACGTTGACAAGCAACTGGACCGCGTTTTTGCGTGTCAGCCTGATTTGACGGTCTGCGGTTTGGGATTGGCCAATCCGCTTGAGGCGCAGGGATTGCGCACCAAATGGGCCATCGAATTGGTCTTTAGCCCGATCCATTTCTATGAACAGGCCGCTGATCTGGCGGGATTGTTTGCACGCCCCTTGGTGCGGTCGGACCGCTTAAAGCTGGGGGCATTGGCATGAAATTGTCGATCTGGACATACGAAGGCCCCCCCCATGTCGGTGCGATCCGCGTCGCGACCGGTATGAAGAACGTACATGTGGTGTTGCACGCACCACAGGGCGACACCTATGCCGATCTGTTGTTCACGATGATTGAGCGGCGCAACCACAGACCGCCTGTCACCTATACAACATTCCAAGCGCGTGATTTGGGGTCTGACACTGCGACCTTGTTTAAATCCGCCTGTCTTGAGGCCTATGAACGGTTCAAGCCGGATCTTTTGTTGGTTGGCGCGTCTTGTACCGCCGAATTGATCCAAGATGACCCAGGCGGTTTGGCCGAAGCCTTGGATCTGCCGATCCCCGTCGTGGCGCTTGAATTGCCCAGTTATCAGCGCAAGGAAAACTTTGGCGCGGATGAAACACTGTTTCAAATCGTGCGCCATTTGGCAAAGCCGATGGACCGCACGGCCGAGATCACCTGCAATTTGATTGGCCCAACCGCCCTAGGGTTCCGCCATCGCGACGACATCATCGAAATCACCAGATTGCTGAACGATCTTGGGGTGACGGTGAATGTCTGCGCGCCAATGGGGGCAAGCCCGGATGACATCAAACTGTTGGGGCAGGCGCATTTCAACGTGTTGATGTACCCCGAAACGGGGGAAACGGCGTGCCGGTATCTGGAACGCAACTTGGGCCAACCCTTTACCAAAACCGTCCCCATCGGGGTCGGCGCAACCGCGGATTTCGTGGCCGAAGTGGCGGCGATTATCGGAAAACCCGATCTGTCCCAACAGGTGGTTTCCAGATTGCCATGGTATTCGGCGTCTGTTGATAGCACCTATTTGACGGGCAAGCGTGTTTTCGTCTTTGGCGATGGAACTCATGCTATGACAGCTGCGCGGATTGCGCGCGACGAAATTGGATTTGATGTCGTGGGTCTGGGATGTTTCAACCGCGAAATGGCGCGTCCCGTGCGGGCCTTGGCCAAAGAGATGGGTCTGAATGCGCTGATCACCGACGATTATCTGGAACTGGAACAAGCCATTTCAGAGCTTGCACCAGAACTGATTTTGGGCACGCAGATGGAACGCCACATTGGCAAACGTTTGGGCATTCCCTGTGCAGTGATTTCCGCGCCCGTCCATGTCCAAGATTTCCCTGCACGCTATTCCCCACAAATGGGACCAGAAGGCGCGAATGTCATTTTTGACACATGGGTGCATCCGTTGGTCATGGGATTAGAAGAACATCTTTTGACCATGTTCCGCGACGATTTCGAATTCTCGGACACCGCAGGGCCCAGCCATCACGCCGCGCATACCCCGCAACAAACCATTCCAACAGAGGTCGCGCCAACCATGGGCGACGCAAATGTTATTTGGTTGCATGATGCGGAATTAGAGCTGCGCAAAATCCCGTTCTTTGTGCGTGGCAAAGCCCGCCGCAACACCGAAAAATACGCCGCAGATCGCGGTGTGGCAGAAATTTCTATCGACACTTTGTACGAGGCAAAGGCCCATTATGCGCGATAGCGGTCCAGATATCATTCCCTATCGCATCGCGATTGTCACTTTGGACGCCCATAGTGCGCGCCCCTGTGAACGGGCGATGTCGGCCATGGCGGCAGAGTTTTCGGGCCTTGAGGTTTCGGTTTTTGCCGCCGCGCAATGGGGCGAAGATCCTGCCAGTTTTGACGCAGCCAAGGCCGCGATTGAACAGGCCAATATTGTTATCGTCAATCTGTTGTTTCTGGAAGACCATGTAAAACCCATTCTGCCGGTTTTGGTCGCGCGGCGCGATCACTGTGACGCGATGATTGGCATGATCTGTGATGCAGAATTGGTCAAGTTAACGCGGATGGGGTCGCTTGATATGCTTGCGCCCGAAAGCGGCACAATGGCCTTGATGAAGAAACTGCGCGGCTCGTCAAAGCCATCGACAGAAACGGGCGAAAAGAAAATGCGCATGTTGCGCCGCTTGCCCAAAATCCTGAAATTCATTCCGGGCAAGGCTCAGGATTTGCGTGCTTGGTTTTTGACCATGCAATATTGGTTGGGCGGCAGCGACGAAAATATCGAAGCGATGTTGCGGTTTTTGATGTCGCGCTATGCCAATGTGCCACAATGGGCGGGCAAGTCGGTGCCGTTGCCGCGCCAATACCCTGATGTGGGTCTGTATCATCCTGATATCGATGGCAAAATCACCGCCGATCTTGCGGCATTGCCTCAGGTCGCGGCACCCGTTGGCCGTGTTGGTTTGTTGTTGATGCGGTCCTATGTCCTAAGTGGGGATACCGCGCATTATGATGCGGTTATTCGTGGCTTTGAGGCACAAAATATCCAAGTGATCCCCGCCTTTGCAGGTGGTTTGGATGGCCGTCCAGCGATTGACCAGTTCCTTCAAAAGGCTGGTGTGCCGACCATTGACGCCTTGGTGTCACTGTCTGGGTTTTCATTGGTTGGGGGGCCTGCGTATAACAATACGGATGCGGCTGTTGATGTTTTGAAACAGCTTGATGTGCCATATATCGCGGCGCATCCTTTGGAATTTCAGACCCTTTCACAATGGGCAAAATCGGCAGGCGGGCTTGGCCCGATTGAAACGACAATGTTGATTGCCCTGCCTGAATTGGATGGGGCGACCATGCCAACGGTCTTTGCGGGCCGTCACGGCGAAGATCACGGCTGTACAGGATGTGCTTATGCTTGCAAGGCCCAAGACGCGCGTGCCATGGCGCCGTGTTTTGAACGCATCGACGCCTTGGTTGCGCGTACGCAAAAGATTGTCGCACTGCGTCGGTCGGATCGCAAAGATCGCAAGGTAAGCATCGTGCTGTTTGGCTTTCCGCCGAATGCAGGGGCGGCGGGTACGGCGGCCTATTTGGATGTGTTTGCGTCGTTGCACAATACGCTGATTGCCATGCAGGCCGCAGGATATGACGTTGAGGTGCCAGCAACCGTTGCAGAGTTGCGCGACGCTGTGTTGAACGGAAACGCCAAGACATTCGGCCAAGATGCGAATGTTGCAGCGCGGGTTGATGCGAATTGGATTGTGCGCAACACCCCATGGTTGGAAGAGATTGAAGCGCAATGGGGTCCCGCCCCGGGTCGGGTACAATCAGATGGCAGCGCGGTTTTCATACTGGGCAAACACTTGGGCAATGTCTTCGTGGGGGTTCAGCCCACCTTTGGGTACGAAGGCGACCCGATGCGGTTGCTGTTCGAAAAGGGCTTTGCGCCAACGCATGCGTTTTCAACCTTTTATCAGTGGTTAAAGCGCGATTTTCAGGCCGATGCCGTTTTGCATTTTGGCATGCATGGCGCGTTAGAATTCATGCCCGGCAAACAGGCGGGTGTGAACGGCGCGGATTGGCCAGATCGTTTGATCGGTGATTTGCCGAATATTTATCTATACGCTTGTAACAACCCATCAGAAGCAAGTTTGGCAAAACGGCGCAGCAATGCGGTGACGATCACCCATTTGACACCGCCTGTCTCTGCGGCGGGCTTGTACAAAGGGTTGCTCGAGCTCAAAGACAGCCTGACACGCTGGCGCGAAATGCCCGGCGATGACGCGCATCGCGCGGAATTGGAACAGTTGATCCGCGATCAGGCCGAGGCGTTGGATTTTTCCGAAACGGATGTTGGGGATTTGTGGATCAAAGTTCTGGAAACCGAAGATGCCTTGGTCCCCGAAGGTCTGCATATTGTGGGCCTTACCCTGAGCGATGCGCACCGCGACGCCTATACGGCGGCATTGGGCGATATGTCCGCGGCGGACAAGGCCGCGCTTGATATCGCATTGCAACGCAGCACGGAAATCCCTGCGATCCTGAACGCACTGGATGCGCGCTTTACGCCCCCTGTGGCGGGTGGCGATATTGTGCGGTCCAAGGATATTTTGCCCACGGGTCGCAATATTCATGCGTTTGATCCGTTTAGGATGCCAACCACCTTTGCCTGCCAATTGGGGGCGCAACAGGCGCAGATGTTGTTGGATAAACATGCATCCTTGCCGCGCACTGTGGCCTTGGTTTTGTGGGGATCGGACAATATCAAATCGGATGGTACGCAAATCGCGCAGGCCTTGGCCTTGATCGGGGCCACGCCGCGCTTTGACAGCTTTGGCCGCTTGTCCGGCGCAGATTTAATCCCGCTGCATGTCTTGGGTCGCCCCCGCATTGATGTCATTATGACCTTGTCTGGGATCTTTCGCGATCTGTTGCCGCTGCAAACCAAAATGCTGGCAGAAGCCGCGTTCAAGGCCGCCGCCGCAGACGAAGACCCTGAATGGAACTATGTTCGGGCGAATGCCTTGGCGCATATGGCCGAAACAGGGGTGGATTTGGAAACTGCGGCGCTGCGGATTTTTTCAAATGCCGAAGGCGCCTATGGATCGAACGTCAACCAGTTGGTGGACAGTTCCGCCTTTGACCAAGAGGACGAATTGGCCGACGCCTATGAGGCGCGCAAAAGCTTTGCTTATGGTCGAAATGGCAAGCCCACGCAAAACCAACAGCTTTTGAAAAAGGTTCTGTCCAAGGTTGAATTGGCCTATCAAAATTTGGAAAGCGTCGAATTGGGCGTGACTACGGTCGATCATTACTTTGACACGTTGGGTGGTATTTCACGCGCTGTCAAACGGGCGCGGGACGGGGAAAATATTCCCGTCTATATTTCGGATCACACCAAAGGCACGGGCAAAGTCCGCCATTTGTCGGACCAAGTCGCCCTTGAGACGCGGTCGCGGTCGTTGAACCCGAAATTTTACGAGGCCCTCTTGGATCATGGTGCCGAAGGTGTGCGCCAGCTTGAGGCGCATGTCACCAATACCTTGGGCTGGTCCGCGACCACGGGGCAAGTCGATCCTTGGGTCTATCAACGTATTACAGAAACCTTTGTTTTGGATGAGGTCATGCGCGAACGCTTGGCCGCTTTGAATCCAACCGCAAGTTCACGCATGGCCAATCGCCTGCTTGAAGCGACCGATCGTGCCTATTGGACACCTGATGTCGCCACAATCGCGGCGCTGCAATCTGCGGCTGACGCGCTTGAGGACCGAATGGAAGGGATCGCAGCACAATGATGAAACGCAACCAAACCCGAAAGGTGCACCCATGAGCCCACTTGATACCACCATTCCACGCTTGAATGGCCAAGACGGAGAAGGGTCAGTGCAAGTGCATCAAGACCCTGATATGAAAATCGAAGGCGCCAAGGTCTTTTCAGTGTATGGCAAAGGCGGGATTGGAAAATCCACGACCAGTTCAAACCTGTCAGCGGCGTTTTCAAAATTGGGAAAACGTGTTTTGCAAATCGGGTGTGACCCCAAACACGACAGCACCTTTACCCTGACGGGATCGCTTGTTCCCACGGTGATCGACATCTTGAAAGAGGTGGATTTCCACGCCGAAGAATTGCGCGCCGAAGATTTCGTGTTCGAAGGGTTCAATGGCGTCAAATGCGTCGAAGCGGGCGGCCCCCCCGCCGGCACAGGCTGCGGCGGTTATGTCGTCGGGCAGACCGTCAAATTGTTGAAACAACATCACCTTCTTGATGATACCGATGTGGTGATTTTTGATGTGTTGGGTGATGTGGTCTGTGGTGGCTTTGCCGCCCCCCTGCAGCATGCTGATCGGGCGTTGATCGTCACCGCCAATGATTTCGACAGCATCTATGCGATGAACCGCATTATTGCGGCGGTGCAAGCCAAGTCCAACAATTACAAAGTGCGCCTTGCGGGCTGTGTCGCGAACCGGTCCAAAGACACCGATGAGGTGGATCGCTATTGCAGAACCGTTGGGTTCAATCGCATCGCGCATATGCCCGATGTCGACGTGATCCGTCGTTCGCGGCTCAAGAAAAAGACGCTTTTTGAAATGGAGCTCGATGACGAAGTCGCGGCCGTTCAAAAGGAATACATCCGATTGGCAGAAACATTGTGGAATGGCACCGAACCATTGGCACCTGCGCCTTTGGCGGATCGTGACATCTTTGAACTATTGGGATTTGATTGATGGGGTATCATCAAACATTATCGCGGGTCGAAATGTATTTCGACAAAACCGCCACCAAGACGTGGGAACGTCTGACGTCGGATGCGCCGGTATCGCGCATTCGGCAAACGGTGCGGGCGGGACGTGATGAAATGCGTGCCAAGTTGTTGGCACAAGTCCCCAGTGATTTAAGGGGTGCGCGGATATTGGATGCGGGCTGTGGGCCCGGACAATTGACCCAAGCGCTTGCCGAGCGGGGCGCCGATGTTGTGGCGATTGATATCAGCCCGTCTTTGATTGATATCGCGCGCAAACGCATTCCGACCACCTTGCATTCGCAGATCGATTTTCGGGTGGGTGACATGTGTGATCCCGCCTTGGGCGGTTTTGATCACGTCATTGCGATGGACAGTATGATTTACTATGCGCGTGATGATTTGGCGCGTGTATTGACATCGCTGAGCGCGCGCACGTGGGGCAAGATCAACTTTACCGTTGCGCCCAAAACACCGCTTTTGATGGCGATGTGGTATGCGGGGAAATTGGCCCCAAAAGGGGACAAATCCCCAACCATGATCCCACAGTCCTTTTCTGGCCTATCCCGGGCAATCGAGGGTCAGGCGACCCTGTTCGATCTGGGTCGTGTGACCTCTGGGTTTTATATTTCACATGCGATGGGGTGCCAAAAATGACATCCCGCAATCGCCAATCCTGGACACAGTTGCCCCGACAGATGCTTCCGTTTGCGGATGCAGCCAGCGTTGATTTGCCCTTGTCGCAAATCCTGCGTTTGTCGTTGTTTCAAGTGTCGGTGGGAATGGCGAGCGTGATGTTACTTGGCACGTTGAACCGTGTCATGATTGTTGAATTGAGCGTGTCGGCCATGATCGTGGCCTTTATGATCGCTTTACCCGTTTTGATCGCGCCGTTCCGCGCGGTTTTGGGGTTCCGGTCTGATACGCATCGGTCTGCCATCGGGTGGAAGCGGGTGCCTTATATTTGGTTTGGATCGCTGTTTCAAATGGGTGGTCTTGCCATCATGCCATTTGCGTTGATCGTTTTGTCAGGGGATCAAACCATCGGCCCATCATGGGCGGGCGAAGTTTTGGCAGCCTTGGCATTTTTGATGACGGGTCTTGGTTTGCACATGACGCAAACTGCAGGATTGGCATTGGCCAGTGATCGCGCCGATGATGAAACACGCCCGCGCGTCGTGTCGCTGTTGTATGTGATGTACCTGCTTGGGATGGGGATTTCTGCGGTGATCATTGGATGGTTGCTGCGTGATTTTTCCAATCTGACGCTTATTCGCGTGGTGCAGGGCGCTGCGTTGACGGGGTTGGTGTTGAACCTCATTGCACTGTGGAAACAAGAACATGTGCGCCCGATGTCGGTGCAAGAACGCAATCGTCCACGTCCTGCGTTTTCGTCCGCATGGTCCGATTTCATGTCGACCCCAAGTGCGGGGCGGTTGATTGTGGTCGTGTTTGGCGGGACCTTGGCGTTCAATATGCAAGACGTCTTGCTTGAACCCTATGGGGGTGAAGTCTTGGGGTTGAGCGTGGCCAAGACCACGTGGTTGACCGCGGCATGGTCCATCGGGGCCTTGATCGGATTGGCCTTTGCCGCGCGTCGTTTGCGGTTGGGCGTTTTGCCCCATCGTTTGATGGTCATCGGTTTGGGCTTGGGTATCGTTGCCTTTGCGGCGGTGATTGTATCGCATCCCATCGGATCCCCCGCCGTGTTTTTCGCAGGTGCCATGCTGATTGGTGCGGGTGCGGGATTATTCGCGGTGGCCACATTGATCACCGCGATGAACTTGCCCGTGGTCAATGACGCAGGTCGCGGATTGGCCTTGGGCGCGTGGGGTGCTGCGCAGGCGACGGCGGCGGGCTGTGCCATCGCGCTTGGCGGATCGCTGCGCGACGGGGTGAACATGTTGGCGCTGCGCGGTGCGTTCGGCGCAGATTTGGCTGGCCCCGCAACAGGATATGCCAGCGTCTATATGACTGAAATTGCGGCGTTGATTATAACGCTCATTCTACTTCGACCACTGGTTCGACATGCCCGTCGGACCGCGACTTTATCTCATCCAAGATCTGGGGGAATTCAGCTTGCTGATTTCCCGATGTGATTGGCTCGGTTTTGAAAGGAAACTGACATGACGACAACATTTTTTGGAAACTTTGATCTGGTCAGCGCAGCGTTGTGGCTGTTCTGGATCTTTTTCGCGCTTTTGATTTTTTACATCCAGCGCGAAAATATGCGCGAAGGCTATCCGTTGGAAAATGACGACGGGTCCGTGGCGGCAAATCAGGGGATGTTTCCCGTCCCTGAACCCAAGACATTCAAATTGCCCCATGGCCGCGGGGATGTGACCGTTCCCAATGCGGATGGTGAAAAACGGGATGTCGCCCTGCGCCAAACCAGCGTTGCAAATGGATATCCGTTTGAACCCACCGGCAATCCAATGAAGGATGGTGTGGGTCCTGCGGCATGGGCAGCGCGGCGCGATCTTGCGGAATTGGATGCTCATGGTCATCCAAAGATTATTCCGCTGTCATGCAGCGATAAATTTTTCGTGGCAGGCGGACGTGATCCGCGTGGTTTGCCCGTGATGGCAGGTGACGGCGAAATCGTCGGGCATATCTGTGACATGTGGATTGATGAGCCCGAACAACTGGTGCGCTATCTGGAAATCGACTTGGGCCCAACCATCGGCGAAGGCACGCGATTGGTGCCAATGACAATGGCGCGGATCCATTCCAACCGTGTGGC
>Ga0181605_10001740_pt1 | contig 19792 bp, 14 predicted proteins | sample 041ome_11_FD_148676 | JGI IMG/M metagenome (GOLD analysis project Ga0181605, IMG submission 148676) | Coastal salt marsh microbial communities from the Groves Creek Marsh, Skidaway Island, Georgia - 041411US metaG (spades assembly) | ecosystem: Environmental > Aquatic > Marine > Intertidal zone...
GTACCTGCATTTTGCACTTTAAAATGCCAAAATAAGGGTTGCTCTAATAGCAATGGATTTAGTCCGGATACTCGTTGTACTTCTATTCGTTCAGAAGTAGTCGTGTCCACAGTCAAAAGTGTGTCAATTGGAGTGAATATTTCCCATTGGTAGTTCAGGATTGTATCATGGGTGCTCCGAACATTGGCAAAGATTGCCATACTATCGCTAGAGTATAGCATTGCTTTTAGTTCATCTGATACCTCTAATGTTAATTGTTTGGAAGTCTCCAGTGATAAAGACCCTTCATCGAAGGCGATATCGCTTGTTGATGAAATAGACACATTATTATTGGCATTAAAAACAATGCCCCAAGGCTTTTTAAAGGTTAGTGCAGATGTTGAGTGTATGATAGCTGGATCAATAGCACAAATTCCATTTATTAAAGGATTGTTTGCCGTGCTAGTAAGCTGCCAATTCAACACTTTTTGTAAAGCGCTATCTTGTATTCCATTACCAAAATTGTGGATTGTACTTTCATTAATTGAGTACATCGTCCCTAGATATTCGCTACTAACATTCAAATTATGTATAACCTTCCCCCATCCTGTCAAGTTGAGCTCTGTGTTTAGTTCGGAATATTTTGGTAGGCATGAAAGTTGAATCAGGTTTGGCCAGGATGCATATGGGAAAATAGAGTCGGAAATAATTATTGTTTTATCTTGATTCACCTCAATGGCTTTGTATAGATTCGGGGTAAGTTTTTGGTAAATAGAAGTTACATTTCTATTTGGCTGTATTTCAATGGGCATGCCACTTTCCATATATAGCCTAGTCTGAATTTCAATTTCACCTTGTAAAGGGCGAATGAGTAAGTTGCTCAGATCCATTGGCCAATTAAATGGTGAATTTGAAACAGGAACTACTATGGTTTCAGAATTGAGTATACCATTTTTATCCAAAATAACTCGTTCTAATCTTAAGTCTGCAATAATTCCAATAGCTTGAATATTGTAGTCATATGTCATCAATTCTGGAACAAATAAATTTAAGTCTGAGCCATTGGAACAACCTATGCCTACTTTTTCAATGGCACTATCTATTGTAATGCTTTTTGGGATTTTAAAAGATCCGAATCTCCCCGTAATAGTGTTTGCTTTTAATTTTATCGCCAGTTCATTACTGTTGTCGATAGTGATCAATGTTTTCCCCGCACTTGTACTACACTTATGCACAATAGTAGATACATGTGTGCCAATGGTTTGATTGTATTTACTGAAGACTTCCGTTAAACTATCTTTACTTTCAAGGAATAAATCTTTTTGGAAAATGGTATCACCAGCGGTGACTATTGAAATTCTGAAATTTAAGTCGAAGTCGAATTCGTTTTCAATTTCCAATGTAAAGGAGGCTGTACCTGAAAGAACGTTTGCGTGTATAGAGCCCCATGATTTATTGGGGGAGACATTCACTGCGCCATTGTCAGAAAATGACGGAGCGGGAATAGAACTGAGATTATTCGAGGCAAAATCAGAATAGTTTTGAGGAGCAAAAAGTTGAATAAAGTCTAGTTGGTTGATTTTATAATTTAGGCTGTCTGTGTCTGCAATTTCTAAAGCCGCTGGGAAGTTAAACGTATTACCAAGCTTAATAAAAAGTGAGTCTTTAGGAATCAAGTCGGTAAAATCAAATGGCTTTTCCAATATTGTTCTTTGAATCTTAACCGGCCCATTACCCGTGCTATCTAAGGCAAGCAAATCTGCCCATGAATAGGCACCATTGAATATCGGAATAGGAAGGTTTAACTGGGGCTCGATAGGATCTGTTTCCACGTAAAAATTGGAACAAGCGGTCATAAAAAATAGACCTACCAAGAATTCCATTATTTTTACGCGAGATAACATATAGGTGGTTTAAAAAAGCTTGGTGTGTTTCAAATATATGCATAATACTCTTCATAAGATAATAGTTGCTTTGCCTTTAATCAGTCTCTTGTCATGTGGGGTACTAAATGACAATGTAGTATTATTTGAGGCGCCTGATAATCTTAAATTAGGTTTTGAGCCTACGGACACTATTATTGTGAAAACGCCATTTTATTTTGGAGTTATTTCCCCTAAAGGTTATGACCGTTTTGAAGGAAATGTATTTGAGAATTTGAGATTTGAATCAATGGCAATTCTTTCACAAGAACACTTTGATAAAGAGTTGTTGATATACAGAAGAATCCTACGTCGCAAACCATTTAAATTAGAGTATGAACTTCAGACTATCGTGGGTCAAAAAAGACAAACGGTTCTCGATCAAATACATACGAATGGAAACATTGCGTTAGAAATCTTAACCGATTCAATATTTGTTGAAAAGAAAATAATTCTTGAAACCCCCATAATTTCAAGTTCAAAGGAACCATTGCCTGTTGGAACAGAGACATTGGTACTCGCGAAAATGAAAAGGGAATTGGGCACTTTCGGTTCATCTGAGCGGGTTTTAATCATTAGTTGTATTTCGAAAGATCGATTTTCCGAAGAAATGTTGGATCAATTTAAAAAAGTCAGTCCGGTCACCGTGAATTACTATTACACTGATACTTGGGTGAGAATTTTTGTTCGCGATGAATCAAATGGCGGAATTAGTTTGGAAGATGCACAACGATTATTTCCAGGGTCTTGGCCATCATATTATGGAAAATGAGTATTTTAATGTTAACACTTAGTTTCGGAACATGAGGATTTTATTAAAATCAATTGTCTTAATTTTTGGATTAATTTCATTTGACGCATCTGCTACACACCTTGCTGGGGGTGATTTACAATATGAGTACATAAGTACCGATTCATCAGGAAATCACACCTATCATTTAAAGTTGCGTTTATATCGTGATACAACGGGCGTTATGCTTCCAAATTCAGCAACGGTTTATGGATGCTCACCATTTTATTCTACCGTTAGCGCAACTCTTCCACTAGACACTTTGAATTCAGGTAAGGTCGCGCCTACTATGTTTGATTGTGTTTCAGCATCAAGTGCAGGAGTAGTGATCGCAGTTTATTATTACGAAGGGGATATCATCATTCCAGGTAATGGGGTTTGGAGTTTCAGTTGGTCAAGTTGTTGCCGAAATCCAGCGATTGACAACATCACGAATCCAGGTTCACAGGGGTTCTTAATCGAGTCCATTCTGGATAATACAAATGGTCAGAATTCATCTCCTGAGTTCATTTCTGAGCCCGTGAGAGCATTTTGTATAGGCACGAAGTTTAATTGGGTTCAGGATGTAATTGAACCTGATGGGGATTCTCTTTATTTCTCGCTCGCTCCAGTCAAGGCGGGTACCAGTGCTTCTTGCTCACAGTTTTCAGTTCCGTATGATAGTAATTATACCTTTTTACAGCCTATTTCCACAGGGCCTAATGACAGCCTTGTCATTGAACATGCCACAGGCATAATCTCTTTTACTCCTACTCAGGTGGAGGTTGCCGTTATAGGAGTTGAGGTTGAAGAATACCGATGGAATGCTGCCCTTCAAACTTGGAACTTGGTTGGTATGGTAAAACGGGATATGCAAGTAGGAATCGGAAGCTCTTGCACATCAAAAGCACAATCAGGCATTGAGCTAGATTCATCATCCTTTAATGTTCAATGGGATTCTATTTTAAATGTGCCGAGAATGGTAGTTGATTGTTGGTCAGACAGCGCTTTAGCCTTGCCTTTCAATTTTAAATTAGATTGCTCCACTATTGCGTCTGACGGAAGCGATTTTGGTGTTTATTTTTCCAATGGGACACAACTGTCATTTGATAGTGTTTTTGTTCAGTGTGATGTCAATAATGAAACTGTCGATTTGGCCATTTTCATAGACTCTATTTTTTTAAATGGTACTTATGTCATTTACTTCCAAACGGGCACGGATGGTGATGTAGTCACCAATAAGTGTGGATATGGACCGGCAAGTGGAGACACACTTTGTGTGTTAGAAATCGATGTTCCAAATATTGGTGCAATTCTTGGAATTGATGCGGGGATATATCCTGGTGTAACTTATCCGTATGTAACACTTCTGGAGTCGGCTGATTCAACTTATTGGTCAATTTCTAATGGTCAAATCGTTGCTGGTCAGGGAACGGATACCGTTTATGTCAAGTGGGCTCAATCAAATACTGGTTCTCTTTCAGCGTGGCGTAATAGCCCTGCTGGGTGCGGCGATACCATTATGATGAGTATTCAGACCATATTTGGAATGGAAGAAACTGTAGCGCCTGAAATAAAGTTATATCCCAATCCTGGAAATAGTATCATCACGATAAAAGTAGATGTTGAACTGAAAGGCGCTACTCTTCAAATAATTGATCCTTATGGAAGAATTATTCATAGCGTCCTTGATGTGCCCGAAATCTTATTATTAGACATAGAGAATTGGGCTCGAGGTTTATACTTCTTGCAATTGAGTACTTCAGAGTTTAGTTATAGGGAACGGCTCATTCTTGAATAGAAAAGCTGAATAGTGATAAGGCAAATCATTGGTATTAGTGAAGTAGTTAAATATTATTTAAAACAAGGAAGGATAATAATTATCGGTTAAGCCCTCATTCCTTTTGCCCCGCGTCCTCTCCTTTGCCCGAGCAGCCCGCTAATTTTTTAAGTTTTTCTTATCTTTTCGGTAGCCAATTAAAACACATCTTTACTAAAACTTAAACCGCATGACTACACGTCTAAAGTCACTACTCATCGGCTCAGGTGCATTGTTGCTTGTGCCATTTATTGGGAGCCAATTTTCTCAAGAAGTACATTGGTCGGGATTCGATTACATCGTCGCCGCCATCTTACTGGGTGGAACGAGCTACGTGCTTGACTTTGTGCTTACCAAGGCCAAAAACAAGCAAAGCCGCTGGGCGTGGGGCATTATAGTGGTGCTTGCCTTAGCCTTGGTTTGGGCGGAGTTGGCCGTTGGTGTGTTCGGCAGTCCCTTGGCGGGGAGTTAAATTAATGTCCTTCCGGTCCCTTAATGCCCGCGTTTACTTCAATGTCGATGTAGTTTTCTTGAGGGGTAATGGGACATGAGTACCCGTCGGTATAGGCGCAATACGGGTTGTAGGCATAGTTGAAATCCAAGACCATAGTGCTTCCCTCGGGTTTGGTGATGTCCATGAATCTGCCCGTGCCGTAGGTACTTACCCCCGTAGTTTTATCCATGAAAGGAAGGAATAAGTGGTCCTGATATTCTTCCATGACCATCAACCTTTTGCTTTGGTAGAGGAACAATTCCAAAGTTTGTCCGCGCAGTTCGAAGGTGGCCTTGGCGTAGCGGCGGTACACTCTACTCACGCCGGAGCTAGTGGCCATATTGAACCACGGTTCATTTTCGAGTACTTCAATGTTCGCCTCAACGGCCATCTCCGGATTATAGCTGAAGAATTCATGTCCGTGGAAAGCGGCCCGTTCTTCAGGGGTTAAAGGACTGGTCGTGGAATCGGTATAAAAATCGTCCAATTCTTGTTGGTACTTCAACACCTTTATACGTTCCGGTGTGGCCAAAGGAACTAATTCTCCTACAACTTCATTCGGAACCTCAAAGCTCAAGCTGTAGTGGTCTATTTTCAGGCCATCACTTGTGGTGCGTACAACACCAACACCGCGGCATTTGCCCATATGCGGTGAATCTAACCGTTCATTGAACCATAGCGTATTTCCTTTTCTGTACCAATGGCGTTCGAAGGCCTCGAAGGTCCAAGCGCTTTCACTTCGGAAGTAAGGAGCGGCCCAAGCCTGGAATTCTCCAGCAGTCCAATACTCGGCGCCGTCGGTGCCTTGGAAGATGCTTTGTTCGTTATAAAAGGCTCCGAAATAACCGGCTGAATCTCCCGTAGCGGCCGCCTGGTGCCATTGGTCTACGAATGCATCAAGTGTTCGTTCGTCGAGATAAGAACTACGAATTATTTCCGAAATATAACGGCCTAGTCGTCCATTCCCTTCCGCGTTTAGATGAAGCATATCAGAAACAAAAAGTTTGGATTCGACCTGCCCATTGTTATCAGTGAGCCAAGGCCAGCAATCCAAGAAATGATAGTTGTACGCTTCGGCTAATCCTTGTAGTTGACTATTTACCGCTTTGTATTTCGCAAGATGCTCCCATCGCGAAGGCGAAGGTTTTGGTGAAAGGATAAACACGGGAAGATTAGGGTGCGCATGCTGGATCCAATTCATAAGTTTCCATGCATCCGAATGAATATTAAATGCGGTCCTTTGGCTTCCATCTTCCTCTACATGCACGATATCATTGTCCCCTTCATAGATAACGAGGATATCTGGTTCGGTGCTCGAAATGAGCCCTTCTTTATAACGGTAAAGATCGTCGAAACATGAGCCTCCTATGCCGGCATCAACCACTTCGTATTCCGGGAAACTTTCAGCCATGTTGTCCCAGAGTCGAAAGGTGGAACTTCCGGCGAAAACAATCCTTGTTTTTTCATGAGGCAGCTTCTTGGATGCCTTTACAATCCGACGTACGTCGCGATCATAGTTTTGGCCGCACTGTCCAAAAGCGATATTCGAAACTAGAAAGAGAAGGGTGGCGAAATGGAGGTGGCTGCGACGCATGAGAAGTCAGTTTTATAGCCTTGAATGTACTCTATTTTTTTTGATCTAAAAAGAGGCATAATAACCCTTTAACCCCCGAAAACGCTATAATGTCCTGCAATTGTCCGGCTGGACTCCGGCAAACGTTTGTTAATATTGTCATGCCGCAATAAAACGAGCTGTTAAAGCCCAATGAAATTGCGGGATACAACTGAAAATCAAAGGATTATAATAGCCTCGGTTTTCTTGGTCTCTTGGCCCCGACAATTGGGAAATCCTCCTCAAAAAGGGTCCCAGAACAAAACAAATGTATAACTGACACAACTTTGAAATACGTAGGTCCCTAACCCTACGGTTTTTTTACAGATGACTGAACACGATCATATTTATCTGGGATCCATCCCTGCACAGCAAAGTCAACCGGCCGTAGAAGGTGAGGCGGTGAGCATTAACGGCGAATCGTTCTACAAGATTGCCAACTATGACCAGATGCGTCCATTCTTCATGAGCGTCGTAAGCTCGTCGAATCATTGGATGTTTATCTCTAGCACGGGCGGATTGACAGCCGGTAGAAAGAACAGTAACTATTCGTTGTTTCCCTATTACACGGACGATAAAATCAGTGAGTCTTTTGAGACGACGGGGAGCAAATCCATCTTCATTGTTTCCAAAGATGGAAAACGCTGTTTGTGGGAGCCGTTTTCAAATAGATTGAAGGGCATATACCGAATCTCGCGCAACCTGTACAAGAACTCTTACGGCAATAAGCTCATATTCGAAGAAATCAATCACGATTTAGGCGTGGGCTACTCGTATGAGTGGAATTCTAGTGATCAGTTCGGCTTTGTAAGAAAATCAGTGCTGAAGAACTTGAACGATAATGAGGTTTCCGTTTCCTTGTTGGACGGTATTCAGAATATTCTTCCCTACGGCGTTGAAGATGCATTGCAAAATGCGTCGAGCAATTTGGTGGATGCCTACAAAAAATGTGAGCTGGAAACAGATACAGGATTGGGTATTTTCTCATTGAGCGCCATTATCGTAGACCGTGCAGAGCCTTCCGAGGCGTTGAAGGCGAATACGGTTTGGTCGTACGGGTTGCCGCAAACCAAGGTGCTCCTTTCTTCTCGTCAGTTGGATGTATTCAGAAATGGACAGCCAGTGGTGCAAGAGGTAGATGTGAAAGCTGAGAAAGGTGCTTTCTTGGTGCAATCAGAATTGGCCATTGCTGCGAATAGCGAAGCTGCTTGGGCATTGGTGGCTGATGTCCACCAAGGACCTTCAGACGTAGCGGCGACGAAGGCGCGTTTGCAAGAACGTAATGCATTCTTCGCGGCTGTTCGTGAAGATGTGGAGGCGGGGACGAAGCACTTGATAGAATTAGTGGCGGCATCTGATGGCCTCCAACTCACAGCAGATAGCATACTCAACAATCGTCACTTCGCGAACACGATGTTCAACATCATGCGCGGGGGGATTTTTGATTTGAATTATACCGTTGAGAAGCAAGACTTCGTGCCGTATATGATGAAGGCGAATGGAGCGGTGGCGAAGAAATTTGAGAAGGAGTTGAATGCCCTTCCTGAGGTCTTTGATGTATTCGAAATCCGTGCCTTGGCTGCGAATGCAGGTGATGCTGATTTTGTCCGATTGTGTACCGAATACCTGCCGTTGAAATTTAGCCGTCGTCACGGCGATCCATCGCGTCCATGGAATAAGTTCTCGATCAACACACGAAATGAAGAAGACGGTTCCAAGATTTTGGATTACCAAGGAAACTGGAGAGATATTTTCCAGAATTGGGAAGCGCTTGCGCATTCTTATCCAGAGTTCATGGAGGGAATGATTCACAAGTTCTTGAACGCATCGACTTTTGACGGATACAACCCTTACCGAGTGACAAAGGATGGCTTTGATTGGGAAATTATTGAGCCGGATAATCCTTGGTCGTATATCGGGTACTGGGGCGATCACCAAATCATTTACTTGCTGAAATTCTTGGAGTTTAGCGAAAACTACTACCCAGAGAAATTGGCTTCTTACTTTGGTCAGGCGAGCTTCGTATATGCTAATGTGCCGTACAAGATCAAGAAGTATGAGGACCTCTTGGCTAACCCAAAGGATACCATTGAATTTGATTTGACGGGGCATGAAGCCATTGAGGAAATGCGTGCGAAGATGGGTGTAGACGGTGCGTTGTTGCAAAACCAGCAGCAGGAGATCCACCACGTAAACTTCATTGAGAAGATCCTAGCGACAGTGTTGGCGAAGCTTTCGAACTTCATTCCAGAAGCAGGGATTTGGTTGAACACACAACGTCCGGAATGGAATGATGCGAACAATGCATTGGTAGGAAATGGAGTGTCGATGGTGACCTTGTATTACCTGCGTAGATTCTTGGCATTCTTCGAGCAATTGGTCGAAGGGAACGAAGATGAGGTGAGCGTTTCAAAGGAATTGGCCACCTTCTATACTGAGGTTAAAACTGCCCTAGAATCCTCTCGTCAATTGTTGAGCGGATCTATTTCAAATCAAGATCGCAAAGGCGTCTTGGATGCCTTGGGTCGGGCGGCGGAAAAATATAGAACGAGTATTTATGGTGTAGGGTTTAGTGGCGAATTTGTGGAACTTTCCATCGCCGACGTGAAGTCCTTCTCTCAAACGGCACGTGAGCATTTGGAGCATTCTATCCGTGCAAACAAGCGTGCCGATGGGTTGTACCATGCCTACAACTTGATGACAGTAGAAGAAGATGGCATTGCAGTGTCTTACCTCTCGGAAATGTTAGAAGGACAAGTGGCTGTTTTGAGCGCAGGGTATTTGAATACAGCTGAGAGTTTGGCGGTATTGGATGCGTTGAAGGCCAGTGCATTGTTCCGTGAAGATCAGTACAGCTACATTCTCTACCCGAATAAGGAGCTGCCTCGTTTTGTGGCAAAAAATGTCATTCCTACACCGCGTGCGGAGCAGAGTGATTTGCTTAAAGAATTGGTCGCAGCAGGGAACCGTCAGGTCGTGACCAAAGATTGCAATGGACGCTATCACTTTAGTGGAACCTTCAATAATGTTGATAGCTTGAAAGCAGCGTTGAAGGAATTGCCAGAGCAGTACCAAGCATTAGCACAGCGTGAAACTGAGTTGTTGAGCACCATTTTCGAAGAGGTGTTTAATCATAAATCATTCACCGGTCGTTCGGGGACTTTCTTCGGCTATGAAGGACTGGGCTCGATTTACTGGCACATGGTGTCTAAGCTGTTGTTAGCGGCTTACGAGAACACCCAGCGCGCCTTGGATGAGGATGCTGATGGTGCGTTGGTCGGTAGATTGTTCGACCACTACTTTGAAATCCTTGCCGGTATCGGAGCACATAAATCACCGAAGCTTTATGGTGCCTTCCCGACGGATCCGTATTCGCACACCCCAGGAGGGAAAGGTGCGCAGCAGCCAGGGATGACCGGACAGGTGAAAGAAGATATTTTGAGCAGGTTTGGAGAGCTGGGCGTTCGCGTTTCAGGCGGAGCATTGCAATTCACACCAAAGATTTTGAAAACATCGGAGTTCCTTTCAGAAGGACAAGTGTTCCACTACCGAGACGTAGCAGCTACGGAGCAGGCATTAGCATTGGAGGCGGGGTCTTTGGCCTTTACCGTTTGCCAAGTCCCTGTGGTATACAAGCGTGCTTTGCGCAATAGTATCAAGGTTGTACGCCAGGATAGCGTACAGGATTTCGACGGGCAAGCCTTAGATGTGGTGACCTCAACGGAGATTTTCCAGCGCCGTCATTCGGTATTACGCATTGAGGTGGAGGTTGTGAAATAATTGGACACTTCGAAAAAATGAAAAAGAGTACATGGAACATAGTCGGGATTGTTTGCGCCTTCGTCGCACTCTTCGGCTGTGGCCATGAACAGACAAATACAACGCCAATGAAAACCGCGGCAGAAATTTTAGGGAACCCGGAGTATCAGGCCATCTCCTATGGTGGCTACCGTGCGAAATCACGTGAGGTACAGCCGACGATCCAGCAGTTGAAGAACGACTTGAAGATCATGCATGCCATGGGCATTCGCGTGTTGCGGACTTACAATCTACAATTGGACCATGCCCCAAATGTTCTTCGCGCCATTCGGGAGCTGAAGCAGGAAGATCCGACCTTCGAAATGTATGTCATGTTAGGCGCCTGGATCGATTGTCAGGATGCGTGGACGGACCATCCGAATCATGAGTTTGAGGACCCGACCAACAATGAAAGTGAGATAAACAAGGCGGTACATTATGCCAATGAATACCCTGATATTGTCAAGGTCATTGCTGTCGGCAATGAGGCTATGGTGCACTGGGCTTGGAGCTACTTTGTTAAGCCCGGGGTCATCCTGAAATATGTGAATTACCTACAGGAGTTAAAAACCATGGGCAAACTGAGCCCGGATATTTGGATCACAAGCTCGGATAATTTCGCTTCATGGGGCGGTGGTAGTCCAGATTACCACAATGAGGATCTCGAAGCGTTGGTGGAGGCCGTTGATTATGTTTCAATGCACACCTATCCATTTCACGATACCCATTACAATAGTGCGTTCTGGGAGGTTCATGAAAGTACGGTGGCAGATGCCAGTGATGATGAGCGAGTGGAATTGGCCATGGATCGCGCTGTATTCTATGCGAAGAACCAGTACAACAGTGTGAAGGCCTATCTCGATAGCGTAGGGGTGGAGAAACCTGTTCACATCGGGGAGACCGGTTGGGCCAGTGTGAGCCGTGGGTTATATGGTCCTAATGGTTCGTTTGCGGCAGATGAAGTGAAGCAGGCGCTCTACTACAAGAAGATGCGCGCGTGGACAGATTCGGCTGGTATTTCATGCTTCTATTTTGAGGCCTTTGATGAGCCATGGAAGGATCCCAATCACGAAGAAGGAAGTGAAAACAACTTTGGCCTGATTACCCTGAATGGGCAGGCGAAGTACGCAATATGGTCTTTAGTGGACCAAGGTATTTTTGAAGGACTAATGCGCAACGGCAATACCATCACCAAGTCATTCGGTGGGGATAGTATGGCGGTAAAAGCAACTGTGTTAGTGCCAAAAACGATGAACGAATAAAGGTGAAGGGAATGTATTTACGTTTTGGTTTGTGTTTGCTTGCGGCTATTGTATTTACTGCTTGTACTACTGAGGTCGTAGAAGAAACTTCGGCTGAGGTAAGCGCTCCGATGTACATGAAAGGAGTGTGCTACCACCCGGTTGCCAAGGGTGATACCATCCGTAGTTTCGACCGCATTGATGAAGATCTTGCTTTGATGGTGGATGCCGGGATGAACACTATTCGCACCTATGCCCCTATTGAAGAGGTAGAGGTGTTGGATAAGATTGCTGAGAAAGGCATGAAAGTCGTCGTGGGTTTCGGTTACAATCAAAACGGATTTTATGACTTGCTCTCAGGTTCTTACCTCGAGTATGTCGAGCGTTTCAAAGACCATGAAGCGATTTTGATGTGGGAATTGGGTAATGAGTATAACTACCACCCTGAATGGTTTGAGGGTGATATCATGAATTGGTACATCGCTTTGAAGGAGGCGGTGAGCGCTATCCATGCTTTGGACTCTGTACATCCCGTTGCGACGGCTCATGGCGAGTTACCGGATTCTTTGGCCTTTTACATGGGCGCGGAAGTGGATATGTGGGGCTTGAATGTGTACCGTTGGGACCAACCGGCCACCATTATCGACGAATGGAATGCCGTGAGTGATAAGCCGTTCTATTTCTCAGAGGTAGGAGCAGATAGCTACATGCGCATTGCCGATGCAGGATTTGCGCAGGGGCCAAACGAGGACGCCCAAGCGGTGGCCTTGGATACGATCATCGATCAAATTTTGGCAAGACAATCTGAAAACCAAGGTTTGCTATTGTTCTCGTTCACCGACGGATGGTGGAAAGCGGGCAATCCGGATAAACAAGATATTGGTGGTTGGGCGCCAAAAAGCAGTGGGGTGCCGTACGATGGCGCACCGAATGAAGAATATTGGGGTATTGTAGATATCGACCGTCAACCTAAAAAAGGTTGGGAAGTAGTAATCGAACATTTCACCAAAAACTAAAAACCAATGAACCTAGCTACAAAAACATCACTTTTCGGCCTAGCGTTGGCTTCAGCGAGCTGCGGTGATGGTAGCGAACCAAATGCTGCCATGCAAGTATTCGAAACGTCGCGAGGGGGAAATGCGCTAACTGAGGTACAAAACTTTGAATCCACAGAAAATCCCATTCTCATTCGTGTGAATGTGGAAGAAGCAAAGCAAACGATCACTGGTTTTGGCGGTGCTTTTACTGAGGCTTCGGCTTACTTATTGAATCAATTGGGCGAAGAAAATCGCAATAAAATTCTCCAAGCCTATTTTTCGGATGAAGGCGCCAAGTATTCTTTAATGCGTACCCACATGAATTCATGTGACTTTTCCCTCTCAAATTACAGTTACACTCCGGTGGAAGGTGATGTCGATTTGGAGCACTTTACTATTGAGGAGGATCTTGATGATTTGATTCCTATGATCAAAGGCGCACAATCAATCTCAACGGAAGGTTTTAAGTTATTTGCATCTCCTTGGACGGCAGCTCCATGGATGAAAGACAACAATCATTGGGTAGGCGGCAAGTTGCTTCCTCAATACTATCCAATATGGGCCAAATTCTTCTCAAAATATGTCGATGCATATGAAACCGAGGGCATTCCTATTTGGGGTTTTACCGTTGAAAATGAGCCTCATGGAAACGGGAATAATTGGGAGAGCATGCACTACAGTCCGCAGGAAATGGTGGACTTTGTCAAGAATCACCTAGGGCCAACTCTTGAAGCGGATGGGAAAGGTGATAAAGTTATTTTAGGCTACGATCAGAACCGCGAAGGCATTGAAGAGTGGGCAGACGAAATGTATGCCAATGAGGAAAATGCCAAGTATTTTGATGGGATGGCGGTACACTGGTACGAGAGTACGGTGAGCTATTTCCCGGAGATGTTGGAATATGCCCATGCTAAGGCCCCTGAGAAATACCTGATCGAAACCGAAGGTTGTATTGATGCGGAGGTGCCCGTGTGGCAAGACGACGAGTGGTATTGGAGGAAAGAAGCTACGGACTGGGGGTATACTTGGCGTGAAGAGGACAAGAAATACTTGCACCCTAAATATGCACCTGCGCACCGTTATGCCAGGGATATCATTGGTTGTTTGAACCACTGGGTGGACGGCTGGGTGGATTGGAATATGGTCCTAGATCGACAAGGTGGGCCCAATTGGTTTAAGAATTGGTGTATCGCCCCGGTAATTGTAGATCCCGAAACGGATGAGGTGTATTTTACTCCTTTATATTACATAATGGCGCACTTCTCCAAGTTCATGAGGCCAGGGGCAGTAGTGCTGTCCTCTGAGGTTACCGGAGGTGAAATCATGGCTGCTGCCGTCAGAAATCCAGATGGAACTTACGCCATTACGGTATTTAACGAATACGAAGAAAAGAAAGGTTATACGCTTGATATTGATGGTCAATCGTATAATCTACATATACCACCCCAAGCCTTGCAAACGATCTTGATAGATCCAAAACAAAACAACTTATGAGCAACGTCACGAATAAAGTCCCGATAGGACAAAAAATTGCTTTCGGGGTAGGCATGTTGGCCAACCAAATGTTTCCTGCAGCCATGGGAATTTTTATGGTCGTGTTGGTGCAAGATCTTGGGTTCCCAGGTTGGATGTGGGGTGTAATATTCTTTGCTCCTCGAGCATTCGATGCAATATTGGATCCTATAATGGGCTATATCTCAGATAATACGCGATCAAGATGGGGACGAAGGAGACAGTATGTGTTCATCGGCGCCATAATTATGGGCGTTTCTTTTGCTTGTCTTTGGCAGTTATACCGTGAAAATAGTGTGGCCTACAACTTTACTTATGTAATGCTTTGGTCATTTGTGTTTTACCTAGGGCTGACCATTTTTGGGGTTCCATATGTTAGTATGGGCTATGAAATGAGCGACGATTACCACGAGCGAACCAATGTGATGGCCGTCTCTCAATGGATAGGACAGTGGGCCTGGGTTATTGCGCCTTGGTTTTGGGTGATCATGTACGATCCAGATTGGTTCCCGACCGCCGATGAGGCTACACGTACCTTAGCAGTTTGGGTCGCTGTCGTATTCACGCTTTGTGCAATGGCTCCTGCTTTTTTCATTAAGAGCGAAAGCACAAAGGACAGAGTTGATTATGAGCCGCTAAACCTCAGTGGGATTTTCGGCAGCTTGAAGAATATCGCTCTAGGATTTAAGGAGGCCTTTTCCTCAGTTCCATTTAGAAGATTGTGCATTTCAACGTTCCTTATTTTCAATGGATTTAATACCATCGCGAGCTTCACCTTTTTTGTCATCAAAAGCCACTTGTTCAATGATGATGCTTCGGCCGTCGGGGTATGGCCTACCTTGTTTGGAAGTGTGGGTGCGTTGATTACCACATTCTTGGTCATTCCCATTGTAGCATGGATGTCAAAAGCACTAGGTAAAAAACGTGCGTTCATATTGAGCCAAGGTATTTCTATTATCGGTTATGTATTGCTCTGGTTCTTGATGATCCCAGGCAAGCCCTATATGTTCTTATTCGCCTTGCCGTTTCACTCTTTCGGAATCGGAGGATTATTTACCATCATGATGTCTATGACTTCAGACGTGCTTGATATTGATGAATTGAATACTGGTAAACGACGTGAAGGGGTCTTTGGAGCGATTTACTGGTGGATGGTAAAGCTTGGCTTTGCCTTTGCCGGTGCATTAAGCGGATTGATTTTAACTGCGGTAAACTATCAAAGTGGTGGTGGAGCGCAGCCAGAAGGTGCGGTAGACGGTCTTAGAATGTTCTTCTCAGGACTACCAATACTTTGTACACTCATTGCCATTGCCGTGATGTGGAATTACAAAGTGGATGAAAATTATGCGAAAGAGGTCCGAGCAAAATTGGACCAACGAAAATCTCAACAATAAACCGAAATAAACCTATGTCTTTTAGAAGAGAGAAGTTTTTGTCACTGGCGGGACCAGTAGTCAATAATCTTAGTCTTGAAGAACTTAAATCTCAGAGCCGTCAAATGTTGCAGAACGGCATTCACGGTATTTGCTTTAGCGCCTATGATGAGGGGCAAAAGCCAGGGGACCAATTATCTGAGGCCCAGGTCCGCCGAAAATTGGCGATTCTTAAACCTCACATCTCTTGGGTACGTACGTTCTCTTGTACCGAAGGAAACGAGATTATCGCACGTGTGGCTCATGAAATGGGCATCAAGACCCTTGTTGGTGCTTGGTTGGGCGACGACCTCGAAAAGAATGAAGGCGAAATCGAAGGCTTGATTTCCTTGTGTAAAGAAGGCGTGGTAGATGTAGCCGCTGTTGGAAATGAGGTATTGTATCGCGAAGACTTAACGGTGGATGTCCTTATAGACTATATCAAGCGCGTAAAAGAAGAAGTGACCGAGGTGCCTGTGGGATATGTTGATGCATATTATGAGTTCACAGACCATCCAGAAGTGGCAGATGTATGTGATATCATTTTGGCCAATTGCTATCCATATTGGGAGGGTTGTTCGCTGGAGTATTCTCTCATGTACATGAAACAGATGTACTTTGAAGCACAGGCGGCTGGTAATGGAAAGCCGGTACTGATCACTGAGACTGGATGGCCTAGTAGTGGTCAGAGTATTGGTGGTGCCCACGCTTCGTTTGAAAACAGCTTGAAATACTTCATCAACGCTCAGCGCTGGTCAAAGGCGGAAGATATCCCGATGTTCTATTTCTCCTCTTTCGACGAGAGTTGGAAGATTGAAAAAGAGGGCGATGTTGGTGCCTCTTGGGGCCTTTGGGACAAGGACGAAAAGTTGAAGTTCTAACGCTTCACAACCTTTTCGCGGTAGCCTTTAAATCCAGGTTGTAAGATTTCCAATACGTAGAGTCCCGGGGCGTATGCCTCGGTATCTATGTACCCACTGCCGTCGTGAAGCTGGGAGTAGATTTGCTTGCCAGTAATGTCGTAAAGGTTGATGGTGCTTGGTCCAGTGAGGCGCACAAATAATTGGTCCTCAAAAGGATTTCCTATAGACCCAATTCCCCTTAGCGCCTGTTCTTCCATACTCAAATTTGATTGCTGGTACACGCGGACATAGTCCACTTCCATGGCGCTGCTGGTAAAACTCGAATCTATAGAAGGTTGGATAGCGATGTTCAACAACAAGTATTGCGGATCATAGAACGGCCAGGTGCTGGCAGTGTAGGTAGAAGGCTCGTACGTGTAATGCACCACGCTGTCCACGCTGAACACCATTTTGGTTTCGCTCCATTCAAGTGCATATACGTGGTAGCTTGTGCTGGCACCACTGACGTATTGTCCCCCGACATTTACAGTTCCCCCGAAGCTTGACGGGGTATGCATAGCACTTGAGACGTAGTTTTGATTGTGCCCCCAATGTTCCATGATATCAATCTCCCCACAGGCTGGCCAACCAGTGGTGCCGTAGCCTTGTACTTGCCAATACGCACCTGGTTCGGTGATATTTTGCCCGAGCATCCAAATGGCCGGCCATGTTCCTACGCCTGTTGGAAGTTTAGCTCGAACCTCGACGCGACCATAGGTGAAGGCGAATTTTGAATTTAAGCGAGCTGAAGTATAATCTTTAGTGACGTTTTGATCTGTATAGGTCTCACGAAGTGCAGTTAAATGAAGACTTCCACCGCTCACATAGGCATTGGTATCGCGGTCTGTGTAATGCTGTATTTCTCCATTATACCAGCTTTGACCCGCATTTGGGAGGAGGGTTTGCTGCCACCATTTTGAGGTATCTAGTGAGCCGTCGACGTTGAATTCATCCGCCCATACGAGGGTGTCAAAAACTTGGGCTTGTAGGGAAGTCGTGCTGATGAGCAATGTAAGGGCAAAAATGGAACGCATAGCGGATATTGTTGTTTGCCCTAAAAATCGGAGTTAGGAGGGACATGGCCGAATTTCTGTTCAAGACAAATGCTTGACAAATAAAAACCCGGCCGCAAGGGCCGGGTCGCTTTTGTATGTGGAGGGCGGTTTAAAGTCTTTTGTAGTTTTGGAAGACCTCAGTTGAATCAGTATTGTTAATGTAGCTCTGCTGAAGCATGTCACTACCGATGAGCGTATAGTTGATGCTCCACTCACCTTCATAACCTTCGATGGAGCCTGCCTGAGCAACTTCAGTCGCCGTGCCATCACCGTTATCAATGAATTGGCCATAACCGAAATCAGCATGGTCAACGGTATCGCTCCAAGTATGGTACCAAACAAAGTGTCCGCCGCCAATCATTTTGATTTCATGGAAGCCGTTGATTCCTTCAATTTCGTTACGTGAGGTAAGTACCCATAGTCCATCGTAAGGAGTAGCTTCGCCTTCAAGGGCCACCCAATTTTCGTACAAGTCGACCTTGGTACTGTCATTCAAATCTATTCCTTGAATGTTTTGCTCGAATCCACCTTCTGTTTTTGTGATGCTCAACTCAAAGGTTTGAGAAGAATCGGTTGCTCCACTTGCATTATGGTAAGGTTGTTCGTACATCATTCCATTTTCACTCCAAGCTGCTCCTGCACCCATGGCAGGAGAGTTGGTAGTAGAATTCCATGTAGCAAACATGTAGCGACCATCCGCGTAGATCTTTATCTGTTGCGGTTCAAACTCGTACAGTGAATCTGGATAAGTCCATGACCCATTGGTCAATGAATACGCCCCATCTTCCAATACGGGTGGGGTAGCTTCAGCCTCTTGTTCGGGGGCTGTACAACTCCAAGCCATAATGCCTAGAGCCATGAATAGAACATGTTCTTTCATAACTAGTTGGTTTTGTTTGGCAATAAGGTAGCGAAAATAAATGTATGATTATCAATGATTTACAATAAATCAAAAAGCAGTTTTAATCCTATCGAAATGGGCCACAATTATCGCATCTTTGCCATATGGAACATAAAAGCGGCTTCGTCAACATTATCGGGAATCCCAACGTGGGGAAAAGTACTTTGATGAACGCCTTGGTAGGCGAGCGCTTGAGCATCATTACGCCCAAAGCGCAGACTACTCGTCACCGGATTTTTGGCATACTCAATGAGCCCGAGTATCAAATAGTTTTTTCAGATACTCCTGGTGTGATTCAGCCGGTGTATAAGATGCAGGAGCATATGATGAAGTTCGTCTCCGATGCTTTTGACGATGCCGATGTGTTCTTGTATTTGGTTGAACCTGGTGATCGTGCTCTCAAAGACGAAGGTTTTTTCCAGAAGCTGCTCAACACCAATGTTCCAGTGCTGTTGATCATCAATAAAATCGATACAACGAATCAGGAGAAGTTGGAGGAGGAAGTGGCCTATTGGGCCGAGCATTTGCCCAACGCCGAAATCATTCCTATCTCTGCCCTCGAGCAGGCGAATACGACGTATTTATTGGACCGATTAGTTGCGCTCATCCCACCTTCACCTCCGTATTTTGATAAGGATGCCCTTACGGACAAAACCGAGCGCTTCTTTGTGAGTGAAATCGTTCGTGAGCAGATCCTCCTCAACTATAAGAAAGAGGTTCCATACAGCGTAGAGGTGGACGTGGAGGAATTCAAGGAAGAAGAAGATATCATCCGCATACGTACCGTCATTTATGTGGCCCGTGATACGCAAAAGGGAATCATTATTGGACACAAGGGGTCCAAACTCAAGCAAGTGGGCATTGGGGCTCGAAAGCAATTAGAGTCCTTTTTCGCTAAACATGTACATTTAGAGACATTCGTTAAAGTCAAAAAGAATTGGCGAGACAGCGACCTACACCTGAAGAGGTTTGGGTATAAAAACTAAATTATGAGTAACATCGTTGCCATCGTGGGCCGCCCAAATGTGGGTAAAAGCACGCTTTTTAATCGTCTGATCCAGCGTCGTGATGCCATTGTAGATAGCATTGCGGGGGTCACACGCGACCGTCATTATGGAAAGAGTGATTGGAATGGAAAGGAGTTTTCAGTCATCGATACTGGTGGATATATCGAAGGTTCGGAAGATGTTTTTGAAGCAGAGATCCGTCGCCAAGTAGAGTTGGCCCTTGAAGAGGCGACCGTTATAATTTTTGTGCTCGACCTACAAGCAGGGTTGACTGAATTTGATAAGATTATTGCCGGCATGCTGCGCAAAACAGAAAAGCCTGTGGTATACGCA
>Ga0181605_10001759_pt1 | contig 19680 bp, 18 predicted proteins | sample 041ome_11_FD_148676 | JGI IMG/M metagenome (GOLD analysis project Ga0181605, IMG submission 148676) | Coastal salt marsh microbial communities from the Groves Creek Marsh, Skidaway Island, Georgia - 041411US metaG (spades assembly) | ecosystem: Environmental > Aquatic > Marine > Intertidal zone...
CTAAAATTTTCCGGCAAAAATTCGTCGGTCTCTGGGTTCCACTGAGTATAGTCGCAGCCATTCAGAATGCCGCTTAAATCAGATTGGCGTTTGACTAATCGTTCGTGCAGTCCATGGCTACCTAAGTCGGTTAATAGTTCTTTTGCATAATTAGGGCTGACCGTTGTGATTTTCGTCGCAAACTCGATGCCGCTCTGGAGCATATTGATATACCCGCCATGCACTTGATTTGAAATGTCAGGGTGATGGCGAAGGTAGGGAATGCTCTCAAGCTTGTGCACCCCTTGGAAGGCGGCGTTGTGAATCGTGAAAACCGTCGCGGTATCTTTAAAATAGCCCGACTGTTCATGGGTAAGTAAAAATGGCAGCATTGCCGTGTGCCAGTCATGACAGTGAATAATATCTGGTTGCTTATCAATAGCTTTCAAAGCTTGTAGCACTGCACCGCTAAAGAAACTAAATCGCTCGCCGTTGTCGTCATAAGCATCGAACGCATTAGCATAGAGCCCTTCCCGCATAAAATGCTCAGGTGAGTCAATGAAGTAAACAGGAATGTTGTGCCACTGCATATAGCGAATATTAAAATGATAAACCTTGCCTTCAGTAAACAACGTTTGTTGTTCTGTTACCGTGGTGAGATTAAGTTGCTCAGCAAGAACGCGGTAGTACGGCATGACAATGGTAATGTCCTCGCCTAATGCATGAAGTGCGAGAGGAAGGGCTTTTCCTACATCTGCCAGGCCGCCGGTTTTCACCAGTTCTTCAACTTCCGAAATAGCAAATACAATATTCACAGACGCTCTCCCAGAGCTTGATGCACAGTGCACTCATTATGTTATGTCATAAGGTTAGAACAGCATAAAAAGCCATCGAGAAAAGAACTCAATGGCTTTAACATCAGCTAGACATGCTAAATTAGCACAAGCTAAACGCTTTTTTAATTACAACGCGGCCTGATAGACAGAAAATTGTGAGGTTTGTGCGGTTGTGTATACCGTTTGAAAGTGCTCTGACAGCAACCCTGGATAAGGCAAAAAGCGATTGGCGACCATTTGCATGGTACCACCGCGAGTTAAGCAGGCTTTTGCCTCTGCAATAAAGCGTTTAGTGACCGTATAGTCAGTTTTTACGCCGGTATGAAACGGTGGGTTGGTAACAATATGCTGGACCTTGTGGGCGAACCCGTGCAGTCCGTCCGCTGCATAAAGGGTCGCAGTCAGTTGGTTTTCCGCTAAGGTTAATGCACTGCAATAAACAGCAAGAGCACTGACGTCGGTTAAGTGCAATTTCAAATGTGGATACTTAAGCATTATGTAACTGGCTATAACGCCTGCACCACATGCGAAATCAAGTATTTCTCCGCTAAGTGATGACGACAGTTTTTCCAATAGTAATTCTGTACCTGCATCTAGCTCTTTATAGCTAAAGACACCAGGTATTGTGGCCACATTCCACGAAGTGTCTTCGACGGTGTAGGTGTTCACATCGACCCACGCGTCGACTTCAAATGCAATATGTGGCTCGTCAACGACGACAGTAATCAGGCTGCAATGACGTGCCGAATCTACTTTTTGTGCCGCACCGTATTGTTGCATCAATTTGGCCGCGCTCTTGATACCGCCTTTATTCTCTCCAACGACATGGATGCGACCATGTTGACCCACCATACCAGCGGCCATTCTTAGCAACATCTGAAAATGCGTCTTTGCTTTTGGTAAGAAAATCATCACGTCGGTGTGTGACTTTTCTAATGTGACAAAAGGCGTAAAGATGTGCGTATGATTGCCGACCTTCTGTGTCACCTCAAAGCCTTTATGGCTAATATCTCTGCTATCAAATGACGCTGAAGGAATAACCCGAACCGATTCCGAAAATACATCAAAATACTGATGAACTACGGTAACTTCCTGAGATTTCAAACTATCTAAAAAGTAGGCATCTGAAGGATTGATAAATGCCCACTGACCCTTTTCAAACAGTGAAATGTTGCGTTCTAAAAGCTGGCTTTGAGGAGATAGAATCATTACTTAGTGCGCTCGAAAATGATGTCCCATACGCCGTGGCCTAGCTTTTGACCTCGGGTTTCAAATTTAGTGATTGGGCGGTAGTCTGGACGAGGCACATAATCGCCATCCGTCGCAGTGTTGGTGTAACCGTCAGCATTGTTCATGACATCTAACATGTGCTCAGCGTATTGCTCCCAGTCAGTCGCCATATGAAAGCAGCCGCCAATGGCCAGCTTCGTGCGAACTAACTCTACAAATTCAGGTTGTACAATACGACGTTTATGATGACGTTTTTTATGCCATGGGTCTGGAAAAAATAGCTGCAGGCGAGATAAAGAACCGTCAGGTATCATGTTTTTCAGTACTTCAACCGCGTCATGCTCCATTACACGCAAGTTCTCAACGCCTTGTTCATTGGCGTCAGACAAGCACGCGCCAACGCCAGGTCGGTGGACTTCTATGCCTATGAAGTCTTTCTCAGGAGCATTGGCGGCCATTTCAACCAAAGATTTACCCATTCCAAAGCCAATTTCCACAACGACAGGCGCGCTGCGGCCAAATATCTCTGACAGCGACAAGGGGGTATCAGCATAGTCGATACCTTTGGTTGGCCAATGATCTGTCAATGCCTTTTCTTGTGCTTTTGTGAGTCTGCCTTCACGTTTCACAAAGCTTTTTACTTTGCTGACGTATACTCCAGCGGCTTCTGCTTCCGCCTGACTTTTGAATTGCCTCATTTGCAATGCCTTTCTTACCCAATTTTCTGGTGGCGCATTATCCACTTACCCACGGCTTATGCAACGCTAGAGTGGTAAAAATGCTGTAATTTTATACGCCAATTTGTTTGGCAATAATAGATGCTACCGCTTCAGTTTGCTCTAGCACCAAGGTATGACCCGCCTCGCTAATGACGTGAAATGCCGCCTTAGGTAGCGAGCGCTTCAAGTGTTGTATTGCCTGTGCGGGGGCAATAGCGTCTTGCTCGGCGGTAATAAACGTCACTGGTGCATTGATCTCTGCTAGCGCTTTAACGGTACTTTCTCGTGGTGTGGTAGCGAGTGTGTGGTTAAGTAATGTTGTTTTACCTAAATCCTGTGCCATGGATTTGATAACGCCAATCACATTGTCGTCTTCTAAGCGTGAAGGGTGAACGAATCGCGAAAGGTAAGCATCGTTATCGGGCTTGAAGTTTCCTTGCTGAAGCATCGCGGTGAGCTGCTTTCGCTTGGCAATTTCTTCTTTTGACAACCCTTCTGGGTTGTAGCCGATTAATGTAACCGAAGCAATGTTAGCGGGATTGCGCTGCGCCACCAACGCAGCGATAAATCCGCCCATGGAGTAACCCACAAGGTGCACTTTTTCGTTTTCCAGAATGCGGTCTTCACTTAATGCTAGCATTTCTTCCAGCGATGCTGCCCACTGAAGTGGCACGTAGCGGCGTTGCGCAATATTGAGTTTGCGCCAAAGCGGAAGATAGATGCGCTCGTCGCAAAGCGTACCGGGAAAAAATAAAACAGGGTGCTGCACAGACACGTGTGCTCCTTAACAATAAACTGGCTGTTTACATGCTACCATAGCGCGCTTTTTAATGAATGGTTGCTAATGAGAAAACGCCCAAACTTTATTTATTAATGAATAAGTAGACGTTACGACGCATACAAACAATTATGATAGAACAACAATACACAAGTAGCTTTGCAGAGCGAGTGCTCGCATGGTTTGATAAGTATGGGCGAAAGCATTTGCCTTGGCAGCAAGACGTCACGCCTTATAAAGTGTGGGTGTCGGAAATTATGCTTCAGCAAACGCAAGTTGCCACGGTAATTCCTTACTTCAAACGCTTTATGGCGTCTTTCCCCACTGTACATGACTTAGCTAAGGCATCTCAAGACGATGTGCTTCATCATTGGACAGGGCTAGGCTATTACGCAAGAGCAAGAAACCTGCATAAAGCTGCCAATACGCTGGTGGAAAAATACAACGGTGAGTTTCCTTATAGCCTTGAAGAAGTTATGGATTTACCGGGTATAGGACGCTCAACAGCGGGAGCAATTTTGTCGCTATCTCGCAATATGCGTTTTCCTATTTTAGACGGCAACGTGAAGCGTGTGCTAGCGCGATACTATGCAATAGGTGGGTGGCCGGGTCAGAAAACGGTAGAAAATGCACTGTGGGAGGTGGCCGAGAAAAATACACCTACCAGAACAGAAGGCGGACGTTGTGCTAACTATACGCAGGTGATGATGGACTTGGGCGCTATGATCTGTACGCGAAGCAAGCCAAAGTGTGATGAGTGCCCGCTTCAAGCCGACTGTATTGCCTATGCCCAAGGTGCGCAAACCGACTACCCGGGTAAAAAACCGAAAAAGACACTGCCCGAAAAATCCACCTTTATGATGGTGGCACAGTTTAATAGCCAAGTGTATTTAGAGCAGCGCCCTTCAACAGGGCTGTGGGGTGGCCTGTATGGTTTTATTGAAGTGTCGTCAATAGACGAGGGGATTGATAAGCTGAACGAACGAGGTATCAGTGTAGCTGAAACCCGAGCGCTTGAAGGGTTTCGACATACTTTTAGCCACTTTCATTTAGATATCACACCGGTAGTGGCCGTGGTAAACTCTCCCCCAACAAAACGCGTTGCCGAAAGGGCATTTCGTTGGTTCTCGTTGAACGAGCCTATTGAAGTTGGTTTAGCGGCACCTACAACCAAAATTATTCAGCAGTTAATGCGTTAGGCATACTAAGCGTGACGTAGTGTTAATTGCTAAGCAGATAGCGAACGAAAGGAAATAACATGGCAAGAACGGTATTTTGTCGCAAGCTTCAAAAAGAAGCTGACGGCTTAGATTTCCAACTTTATCCGGGTGAACTGGGTAAGCGTATTTTCGACAACATATCTAAAGAAGCATGGGCCGAATGGCAAAAGAAACAAACCATGCTAATTAATGAGCATAAGTTAAATATGATGGAACCGAATGCCCGTTCATTTTTAGAAGAAAAAATGTCGGCGTACTTGTTTGACGACGTAGAGCCTACGATTGAGGGCTATGTCCCGCCTGAAAAATAAGCAAAAAAGCGTTTTTTGAGCAAACAATGCGCAAACAGTAATAAAAGCGCAAAAAAAGCGAGAAAAACGGTTGACTTGTGAAAGCGAAAACCGTTTAATACGCACCCACAGCAGGACAGGCGGCAACGTCTAGAACGCTAACAAGTTTTAGCCTCGATAGCTCAGTTGGTAGAGCAGCGGATTGAAAAGTGCAAGCACTTCCAATCAGATTTACCAAAAAAGCTTTTAGAGCAATAGTTTTAAAGTTAGTAAGCACTTCGATAAAGCTTGCAAAGTTTTGCAAAGTTTTTTATAAAGCTTACATAGCACAGTTTATGTGCCTCGATAGCTCAGTTGGTAGAGCAGCGGATTGAAAATCCGCGTGTCCCTGGTTCGATCCCGGGTCGAGGCACCATCATTGAAGCCCTTGCAGAAATGCAAGGGCTTTTTTTGTTGCTGTTTTATAGGTAGTAAATACATCGGATTCAAAATCCGTTGCTAGCGAGGGTGTGACGATTCAAGTCCGGCCTCTGATACCATCCATTAAATTCTTTGCAAGGTTGGGCTCTACCCCATAAAAGGGGAGCGGCATCCATCTTACAGGGTTGATAACATCACCCCATACGCAATAGGCCATTATTCCTATTCGTTAACACCGAGCCGGCGAACGTGGTGTTTTCACAAATCAATTTATTCCAGATTAATGAGTATTGTTTCGGGTCGACCGATTTGGCTATAACACATAGTTTCGGTAAAAACTATTGAGTCGATAAAGGCATACAAGATATCGAGTTCAACTTGAGCTATTTCAGAAATGAGCTCAACAGTTTTCTCAAACCAATCTTTAAGACCTAAATTAATAAAATAATTAGCCTTACTGTGTGCTTCCATATATTGCTCATGATTGATAAAAGTGCTCTTCATAAGTGTCAGCAAATCAGTAATGAATGACATTCTTAGAAACCCAGTCATAAACTCTCTCCATGTAATATACTGAACGTCTAGCGCTGAAAGTGCATTCAAAAAACCTGTTAACCTATAAATAATCCTACCAACGAAAGCAGCTGACTTTAAACCATCAACAGGAAGCAATGTGCCTATTACAGTTATAGCTCCTAAATTCAAAAAACCATTAGCTACACTTGCATGTGATCCCGCTAAAGCCGCAGTTAGACAGGAGCTTAATATGACTATAGGGGGCAATTCGCCTTTGCACGGTAAAAACCACGTATCAACTTTGTCTTCTCCTATTTGCAGCCAGCCGTTAGCTTCACTTCCGCCATGGTTACCATGACAGTCAATTATTAGAATTGGGGCTTCATTGTCTTTCAGGGCATTGAGCAATCAACCTTTTTACTACGGCTATACATGTTAATAGTCTCAGACGAATGTTGGCTATTAAGAGCGGCTAGGATGATAATTGCCAACTTCCTGCCATAGTTGGAGGAAAAGAATTGCAACTATGGCGCAGTAGCAGAAATTTATCTAAGCCACAGATGGACGAAATAATACTTCCAGATGAAAGAGTGATATAGAAATGATGATCACGTATCTGCCTTTTAACTTTGAATCATTCAGGCAAATTAAGTTTTAAATGATAGTTTATGCACATTCAAATAATATCACTACTTGTGCTTTTTTAAGTCAAACTGTTCCCCAAGAATTGTTAGTGAAACATCCAGCCAAATTAAAAGTAAGAACAGAATCTATGCCGTCAGAATCTATATTTAAAAATGGATGGTCCGCCGCATCTGGAAAAATACTAATTGTCGGAGGCTATGGCTAAGTAGGCCGCTTAATTGCTAAAAGCTAGCACTGCATTTTCCTGATCGTCTGGTTATTGCTGGACGAAAACTTGAAAAAGCCAGATTGGCTACGAGTGAAGTTGGGACGCGCTCGGGCGAAGTATGGATATATTTGGTAATGATGCGGAGACATCATTGGAGAATATCTCTATTGTTGTTGTCTGTATCGATCAGGTTGATACTAGTTTTGTGAAACTGTGTCTTTCCCGAGGTATCGACTATGTAGATATTAGTTCTGACTTTAAGTTTATCTGCCAGGTAGAGTTATTAGATGGGCTTGCAAAACTTAACAACGCTGCGGTTGTACTTAGTGTTGTGCTTGCACTTGGGCTTACAAATTTTCTTGTTTCTCAAGCTAAGAAATTGATGGAAAATCTACGTCAGATAGATGTTCTCTTGGAGTTCGGTCTCTGTGACCACCATGGAAAGGCTGCTCTAGAATGGATGTATAACAATTTAGACGCAGCCTACAAGATAATGGTTAATTGACGTAGCCGATTGGTAAAAAGCTTCAGTGACAGCACTAATATCGGGTCACCTAGCTGCGATAGTAAACACCCTGCTAATCGGTTTGATTTTTCTGAACAACATTTTATTGGGCAAACTCTTGACACTCCAACAGTATCAACTTGGGTTCGTTTTGATAGCAGTTTAGTGACATAGTTGTTAGCTGCTTTTTCCAGGATAGATCTTGGTAGACTCCTGTGCAATCCGTTTTTTCGAAAAATAGCATTTTGGCTTTTTATAAACATACACAATGGCACTGATATTTGTGGCGTCACCGTCCGAGCGTGTGGGAAAATTTCAAACGATGCGAATGAAATAGTCCTAAGTGTGATTGGCCACAATGAGTCAATGATGACGACTATTATAGCAGCTGAAACAACACGACAGATGTGCGTTTTCCATCTGGCTCCAGGTGTTTTTCACAGTGAGCAGGTTATCATTCTTTATCCAATAATTGAGGAACTGAAAAATGAGTTTCCCAATTTGGTAGTGAGGCTCTAGGCTTGGTTTTTTCCGAAGGTATTAATCAACTTATTCCGAACTGTTAGATCAATTGTTGATACACACAAGTAAAGCCTATACCAGCAACTGTATTAAGATTAATGATGAAATGTCCAGTTTTATGAAGCAGGTGTTGGAAAGTGCAAACATGACAAATGAGGGGAAGTGGCCGATACATCAGCTTCAGAAAGTGACCACCTGTTTAGAGTCCAGGACGAAGTTTGATTGATTATTTGTGGAATGAAACAACAAATACGGTTAAGTTGTCATCTGAGCTAACCGTTAGTTTAGCTCCGTTCATGTGAAGCAATGAACGAGCGATAGTCAATCCTAAACCAACGCCTTGACCATGATTTTTTCGTGAAGGGTCTGCTCTAAAAAAGCGATCAAAAAGTCTCTGAAGATGGTCATCAGAGATTTTCGGGCCTGGATTTGAAACGGTAATTTTTGTATGTTCATCGTTGGTAGATACTGCTACCTTAACAATCGCGTTTTCGAAGGAATATCGAATTGCGTTTGATAATAGATTACTCATAGCTTGTCGAAACATGGACCTATCGCAATCAATTGTGGCATCGGCCCCTCGGATGCGAATTTGAATTTGTCTTTCTTCTGCCAGTAGTTCAAAATACTCAACTAATTCTTGAAGCTCTGCCCGGCAATTTAGTCGCTCTAACTGTGGCTTGACGAGTCCATGTTCCGTTTTGGCTAGAAGTAACATGTCACTGACCATCTTGGTCATACGTTCGTATTCTTCCAAATTAGAATATAAAATTTCAACATATTCACTTTCAGTGCGCGGTTGATTCAGAATAACCTGCGTTTGAGTTGTCAGGTTTGTGACCGGTGTTCTCAATTCATGCGCAATGTCCGCAGAAAAATATGAAAGTTGCTCAAAGCCAGCTTCGAGTCGTTCAATCATAGCATTAAACGACCCCACTAATCCTGCGAGCTCGACCGGTACCTCTAAAGGATTTAGTCGGATATCGAGCTTGTCAGCAGTAATAGAACCTATTTTTCTACTCAGTTTTCGTAGCGGCGAGTGGCCTCGATACACAGCAAAACGTGCCACTATTATCGTGATCAAACCAGACACGAAAATAATGCCCCATAACGTCTTTTCAAAGTCTTCCATGTAATTCATATGAAATTCCATGTTGGAGGCTACCACAACACGGTATGTAGACTTATTCTGACCAGTGCTGACGGTCACGAGAGCTTCAGTTGCTCGCAACATATGGGATCCATCAAAAAAAAGTGTCAACATATCAGGCGTTATGAGATCGTTGTCAAACAATTGACCGGGGTATTTGTGCAAGTCAACGCCTTTACTCGAAAATACGGATTCTCCATCTTCATTTTGCACAAGGTAATAGACTCCATGATGACCAGACACTGCTTCAACGAGGATACTCGAAGGTGCCACCTTTTCAGTGTATGCTTCGCTAAGCTTTCGTTTTACAGCATGGAATACCTCATTTAATTCATCAGCATCCTGTTCAGCAAAATGCGTTGCAATTGATTGTTGAACGATTAAGCTGATTATTGTAAGGCACAAAAATACGGTAATGCCAACAAGTATAGTGACTCTAAACGCAAGAGAGTTTGGCCGTTTTAGTTTATTCGTTACTATCATCTACACTCATTTTATAGCCCATTCCCCTGACAGTTTGAATTAGCTTTACAGGAAAGTCATCATCAATTTTTGCACGCAATCTTCGGATAGCGACATCAATGACATTCGTGTCACTGTCAAAATTCATGTCCCATACCTGAGAGGCGATCAAAGAACGGGGCAATACTTCACCTTGACGTCTGACCATTAGTTCAAGCAATGTAAACTCTTTAGTCGTCAGATTGATTACTTTGCCACCGCGCTTCGCAACGCGAGAAGGGATATCAAGCTCCAAATCTGCAATGTGTAACGTGTTGTTAGGGACAGAAGTCCCTCTCCTGATCAAGGTGCGCACTCTTGCGAGGAGTTCCGCGAAAGCAAACGGTTTAACCAAATAATCGTCTGCGCCTAACTCAAGTCCTTTGACTCTGTCATTAACGTGATCGCGAGCGGTTAAAAAAAGAACGGGTGTAAATTTACCAGACTCTCTCAATGAAGACAGGATTTTCCAACCTTCTATGTCGGGCAGCATTACATCGAGTACGATTAATTCATAATCACCAATCATCGATTTGTGGTGACCATCCAGGCCAGTCCTTACTAATTCTACAACAAAGCCGGATTCAATTAGCCCTTGTTTGATGTAATCGCCCGTTTTTACTTCGTCTTCGACTACAAGTATTTTCATGGTGTGTGATTAACCTGCTGCATAGCTTTAATTCAATGGAGTAAGCCTGTTGAATACACCGCAATCGTAAAATGCTGTTAGTATACTAATAATAAAACGTATGCCAGCAACCAACAGAGTATTCAATATACTAATGAGCGCGCCACATCGTAGCTCGAAGTCGCAAATATTCAACTAAAAATACACTTTCGCTATCAATATCGCTCATGATTACAAAATTGTAATGTCAAGGTAATCTGTCTGTCAGGGCCATTTGATATTCTCATTGCCGTAGCTAATCCGTGAAAACGCGTTTCATTAAAGGAGTCAGGTTTAAGTGAAACTTTCATTCGTCAAATACCTCGTTGTTATCGCTTTGTTGAGCGTGCAAGTAAGCGGGTCTTTCGCGAGTGTAGCTACGCCATGTGCAAGCGATATGGTGCATGAAATAGATAACAGAATCGGTCATCACATGGACCACTCATCACACGACGCATCAGAGAGTTGTTGCAATCAAAATTGCTGTTGTCCCATGGCAGTCTTTCAGCTCGGCATGTTGGCTGGGGAGAGTTTCGAAACACCAAAACTGTTGAACACCCCAGCCCTAAGCAAACAAACTAGGCTGCATAAAGTCTTTATCGCTATACATTTACGCCCCCCAAAATACTCTCTCGTGTAATTAGATTAGTCGATGTAAAGACTAACAGTTACTGCACGTGACGTTTCCATCGTAAAGCGTGCAAAATCCAATATATGTGAGAGTTGTTTATGAACAAAAATATACCGTTTGGGGCTTTGTTTTCTTTAGTCCTCTTTTTAACGGCGTGCAGTGATGTACTGCAGGCAAAGGATGATGCAAAGTCTGCAACACAGGCACCGAAATTCACATTACATGTCTACAAGAGTAGAACATGTAAATGTTGTCAAAAATGGGTGCGACATGTTGAAGAACATGGCTTTGAGACAGATGTGACAAATGTCACGCTAATGTCCAGAGTCAAAGATAAATATGGCGTCGAACCCCAGTATCGCTCCTGCCATACTGCTCTTTCTCAGGACGGGTTTGTATTTGAGGGGCACATACCCGCAAAATACATCCAACAATTTTTAGAAAACCCTCCTGAAGGGGCTTTAGGGTTGAGCGTTCCAGCCATGCCAATTGGATCGCCGGGTATGGAAGTTGACGAACGATTCCAACGTTATCTTGTATTGCAACTTAATGTAGATGGTTCAGTTACGACCTATGCTGAAGTCAACACCTATGAGGAGCAATTCTAATGAACCGGTTTTATCTTTTTGTTTTTATTTGGGGAGCGCTCTCGTTTTCGATGGTATCTCCCGCTATCGCGGATGAAAAATTAACGCTCAAACGTGCAATAGAAATAGCGGTAGAAAATGATCCATGGCTCGTTGGCAGTGCACATCGTGAACGTGCCACATTATCCAGTAGTGTCGTCGCCTCGAGCCTACCAGACCCCGTTGTCAACATCGGTTTAGCAAATGTACCCACTGATGGTTTTGCGTTTGATCAAGAACCCATGACTCAGCTAAAAGTAGGTGTGTCACAGATGTTTCCTCGTGGTGATTCGTTAGCCATAAGGTCTCGTCAATTGCGGGAGCAAGCAGCAGAGCATCCCCTGATGAGAGCCGACCGAGTGGCCAAAGCACGCGTTCAAGTATCAAACTTATGGTTAGAAATATATCGGGCGCAGCAAAGTGTAAAGCTAATTGATGAAGATAAAGCGTTATTTGAACAGCTCAGCGATATTGCAAAGGCAAATTATTCAACTGCCTTTGGACGCGTAAATCAGCAAGATATCGTTCGTGCAAAGTTGGAATTAACAAGGTTGGAAGACCGACTTACTAAACTACGAGCATTAGAAGAAAGAGCCACAGGGAAGCTTCTAGAGTGGCTAGTTAGAGATCAAAATTATCCAAGTCAATCGGGATTTGATGCCTTTTCTCGATTAACGTTGCCGCATGCCCTACCTGAGATCAAAAACATGGGGCAGAATATGAGAACAATACTTGAGCGCAGAGATCAACAATCGCTTGCAATGGTTCTCAATCAACACCCTTTGATCCTCTCGATAGAGCAAAGAATTCGCGCCAGCCAAACCGGCATTGACCTTGCCAAAGAAAAATACAAGCCACAATGGGGGGTTAACGCTAGTTACGCCTACAGAGACGACACGCCCGACGGTACAAGTCGAGCAGATTTTTTATCGATGGGTGTAAGTTTCGATGTACCTCTTTTTACAGAAAACCGCCAAGACCAAGAGGTTTCGGCTGCCGTAAGCCTATCTGAAGCCATTAAAACCGACAAGCGCTTAGTCCTCAGAGAAATGATGTCATACATCCAGTCTTTATATGCGGAAAATGAGCGATTAATGGAGCGACAAGCGCTGTACGAACTCGAATTGTTAGAGCAAATGCAAGAGCAAGCTGAGGCATCGCTCAATGCTTATACCAACGACGAAGGAGACTTTGCTGAGGTAGTGCGCGCTCGTATTGCGGATCTTAATGCCAGAATTGACGCACTGGATATCAGTGTGGATTTGGTCAAAACAAAAATTCAACTCAACTATTACTTTGATACCAACGCAGGTATTCCTTTGTCTCAAATCGGAGAACAACAATGAGCACAATTAAAGCACTCGTCATAGGCGGGGTAGCAGGCGGTATTATGACTGCGTTGGCATTCACGTTTCTGATACCATCTTCATCATCCACCGCGAATAATGAGCAAAACGAAGAGAAGCAACCGTTGTATTGGGTTGCGCCGATGGACCCAAATTACCGCAGAGACGAACCAGGAAAGTCTCCGATGGGCATGGATCTCATTCCTGTCTACGAAGAAAGTTCAAGTGGTGATGCGGGCCCAGGAACAATTACTATAGCGCCAAATGTGGAGAACAATCTTGGTGTTCGAACTGCGAAAGTGCAGCGCCGCGCGCTGCATGTCCCTATTAGAACTGTTGGGTACGTTCAATACAACGAAGAAACATTAATCCATGTGCATCCTCGCGTTGAAGGCTGGATAGAAACACTGCATGTAAAAGCATCTGGAGAATATGTTAAAAAAGGGGAACCACTTTACTCTCTATACTCGCCTGAGTTAGTGAATGCACAAGAAGAATTGCTGCTTGCTATGCGCAGAAACAACAAAGATCTGATCGTAGCTGCTCGTTCTCGCTTAAATGCATTGCAAGTGCCTGAAGACGTCGTGGAGACGTTAACAAAAACAAAAAATGTTCAGCAAACCGTTACCTTTTCCGCACCCCAAACCGGATTCGTAGATAATTTAAACATTCGAGAAGGTTTTTTTATAAAACCTGGCGTTACAGTCATGTCGATTGGTGCATTGGATGAGGTTTGGGTTGATGCAGAGGTATTTGAGCGACAAACCGCCCAAATAGTGGAAGGGCTGCCTGTTACTATGACATTAGATTTCCTCCCCGGAAAGACGTGGCAAGGCGTTGTAGACTACGTCTACCCAACCCTTGAACAGAGTACCCGCACACTGCGTGTGCGTCTTCGCTTTGCTAATCAAGATTATACGTTAAAGCCGAACATGTTCGCTCAAGTGACTATCCACTCTGATATGGATTCGACCAACTTGATCGTGCCAACCGAAGCGGTTATTCGAACAGGCAATCAAAATCGCGTTGTATTGGCATTGGGAGATGGAAAATTTAAATCAGTTGCAATCAAAATTGGGCGAGTGGTTGACGAGTTTACAGAAGTACTTGAAGGACTGATCGATGGTGACAGCATTGTCACCTCCGCTCAATTTATGCTTGATTCAGAGAGCAGTATTAGCTCTGACTTTAAGCGAATGGAACCCCCTGAAGAAAGTCCAACATCGGTCTTCACAGAGGTGATGATCACAGACGTGATGCCTTCTCACAACATGATAACTGCAAAACATGGTCCAATTCCAGAATGGGATTGGCCGTCGATGACCATGGATTTTGTGGTAGCGGAGCATATCAATTTAGCAACGGTCAAAGGTGGTTCATCGGCACATATCGAGATCAGTAAGCAAACTGATGGTCAATATGTGGTGACAACCGTGCACATAATCGATTCAGCACAAAGTACACAGGCGACTATGTCTGAAAGCGTTTGGACTGAAGTCAAGATTAATTCTGTAATGGATGGGCATCGAATGATAAATGTCGATCATCCCGCTATAAAAGAGTGGGATTGGCCCGCGATGACGATGGATTTTAATGTGGCAGATAACATTACCTTGTCTGATTTGGCCTCTGGAACGCTTGCGCATATTGAAATTTCAAAATCCTCAAGTGGCGAATATCTTGTTTCTACCATTCATGTTGTTGAAGAGGCAAGTAGTGAAACAAGTACCGCTCTCGACGCTGTGTGGACTCAAGCAACGGTCAATGCAGTGATGAGTGCTAACAACCAGTTAAGCCTTGAACATGACCCTATTGAGGCGTGGGATTGGCCTGCAATGACAATGGATTTCAACGTCGCTAATGAGGTTGATTTATCTGACATTACCGCTGGTATGCGACTGCACATCGAAATTACCAAAACCCAAGACGGTGCGTACGTTATTACCACAGTACATATACAAGCATCTGATAAAGGAACGATGGATCACAGCCAACATGAAGGAGCGCACGAATGATAGAAGCAGTCATACGTTGGTCGGTCTCAAACCGCTTCTTTGTTTTACTCGCAACCATCATCATAGTCGGTGGCGGTTTAGTTACAATGAAAAATACGCCAGTAGATGCGATCCCAGATTTATCCGATGTCCAAGTGATAATCAAAACGAGTTATCCTGGTCAAGCGCCACAAGTTGTAGAAGATCAGGTAACGTACCCGCTAACGACCGCCATGCTTTCCGTACCGGGTGCACAAACGGTTCGAGGTTATTCGTTTTTCGGTGACTCCTACGTTTATATCATTTTTGATGATGATACCGACTTATATTGGGCAAGAAGCAGGGTGCTTGAATATTTATCGCAAGTTGCCCCCAATCTACCTGAAAACGCCAGGCCGCAATTAGGTCCAGATGCCACAGGCGTTGGTTGGGTTTATCTGTATGCATTGGTCGACAGAACCGGCCAACACGATATTTCTCAATTACGCAGTTTGCAAGACTGGTTCTTGAAATTTGAGCTCCAAACTGTGCCTGGCGTGTCCGAAGTCTCGGCGCTAGGGGGTATGGTGAAACAGTATCAAGTGAAAGTAGATCCTGAAAAACTCCGCGCTTACGGTATACCGCTTTCTCATATTCAGATGGCAATAAAGCGAGGGAATCAAGAAGTTGGGGCCTCTGTAGTGGAGCTTGCAGAAGCTGAGTACATGGTTCGTGCTACGGGGTATATTTCTGATAAGAAGGATATCGAAACTATTCCTCTTGGCGTCAATGACAATGGCACACCGCTTTTAATAAGGGATATTGCCACTGTAGATATCGGTCCACAAATGCGCCGCGGTATAGCAGAGCTAAACGGCGAAGGGGAAACAGTCGGCGGTATTGTCGTGATGCGTTTTGGTGAGAATGCTCAAAAAACGATAGATGGCGTCAAAGCAAAACTAGAGGACTTAAAAAAAGGACTACCTGATGGCGTGGAGGTGGTCACTGTTTATGATCGTTCCGCATTAATTGAAAGAGCCGTTGATAACCTAGCTTCGAAACTAGTGGAAGAGTTTATCGTAGTCGCTTTGGTATGTGTCGCTTTTCTTTTTCATGTTCGGTCGTCACTCGTCGCAATCATCAGTATTCCTGTCGGGATCATTACCGCGCTAATCGTTATGTATATGCAAGGGATCAATGCCAATATCATGTCGTTGGGCGGCATTGCTATTGCCATTGGCGCCATGAGTGATGGTGCGATCGTTATGATTGAAAATATGCACAAACACATGGAAAAGACGCCTCTTACCAAGGAAAATCGCTGGCAGGTTGTTATCGATTCTGCGGTCGAAGTTGGACCTGCGTTATTTTTCAGTTTGTTGATCATTACGGTTAGTTTTGTACCTGTTTTTACGCTTGAGGCCCAGGAAGGGAGGATGTTTTCCCCTCTTGCTTATACGAAAACATATGCAATGGCTGCATCAGCGGCACTTGCGATTACACTGGTCCCAGTCTTAATGGGGTATTTTGTACGTGGAAAGGTGTTGCCTGAACACAAAAACCCAGTCAACAAGTTTTTAACGTTTTTATACATACCGACGCTCAAGACAGTTTTGCGCTTTCCAAAGTCAACGATGGTCGCAGCATTGATTGTCTTGGCTATCGGGGTTTGGCCAATTGATAAAATTGGTAGTGAATTTATTCCCCCGCTTGACGAAGGCGATTTGATGTATATGCCGACCACCTATGCCGGCATATCAATCGGGAAGGCACGAGAGCTTCTTCAACAGACCAACAAATTAATAAAAACCGTACCAGAAGTAGAAACGGTATTTGGCAAAGTAGGGCGGGCGGATACGGCGACAGACCCCGCACCACTGACCATGATTGAGACATTTATTCAATTGAAACCCAAAGAACAATGGCGAGAAGGGATGAACACGCAGGACCTTATTAAAGAGTTTGATGCTGTGGTCAATTTACCGGGCTTAACCAACGCATGGGTGATGCCAATAAAAACCCGAATTGACATGCTTGCCACAGGAATTAAAACCCCTGTTGGGATTAAAATTGGTGGTCCCGATCTAATGGAAATTCAAAAAATCGGCCAACAAATTGAGTCAATATTAACTGACGTCGATGGCACGGCTTCAGTGTATTCTGAACGCGTCGCTGGCGGTCGCTACTTGAAAGTCGACATTGATCGCGAAAAAGCCGCCCGATATGGGCTCAATATCGCTGATGTTCAGCAAATTGTCTCTAGTGCAATTGGCGGTGTTAACGTAACACAGAGTGTAGAAGGGCTGGAGCGCTATCCAGTAAATATTCGTTATCCGCAGTCATACCGAAGCTCTCCAGAGTCGCTTTCTTTGTTACCTGTAGTGACACCACAAGGAAAACGTATAGCCTTAGCTGATGTTGCTGACGTCTACATCGAAGACGGACCACCGGGTATCAAGAGTGAAAACGCGCGGCTCAATGGATGGGTGTATGTTGACATCGATGGTGTAGACATAGGCACGTATGTGGCTACCGCGCAGCAAGTTGTTGCTGAACAACTCGTTTTACCCGCCGGCTATTCAATTAATTGGTCTGGCCAATACGAGTATATGTTAAGGGCAAAGGAGAAGCTCACTTACGTTGTGCCTTTGACGCTCGCTATAATCGTTATTCTATTGTACCTCAACTTCCGAAACTTCATTGAAGTGGCGATTATTATGGGGACATTGCCATTGTCGATGGTTGGCAGCATATGGCTTATGTACATCGAAGGCTTTAATTTCTCCGTGGCCGTAGGCGTAGGTTTCATTGCCTTGGCCGGTGTCGCTGTAGAAATAGGAGTCATTATGCTTGTATATCTCAATCATGAATATCAGGCACTGATGGATAGATGCAAAGAAGGGGGTACCTTACCGAGCGCCGAGATGTTGACCGAGGCAGTACTGCACGGTGCAGGATTGCGTGTTCGTCCCGTCATGATGACAACGGCCACTATCATCTTTGGATTGCTGCCGGTTTTATATGGCTCTGGTACGGGGTCCGAAGTCATGAGTCGGATTGCCGCGCCGATGGTGGGAGGAATGGTTAGTGCGATTATTCTGACACTACTCATACTGCCTGCCATTTATTTAATATGGCGCAAACAACAGCTTAAATACTTGGCTGTCGTTGCGTAATGAAAGGACCTGTTCGCCGTTCACATCGTTGGCTTATGCTGCTAGTCGGCGGACAGGTGTTGTTTTGGTCGTTAAGCGGCCTTTACATGGTCTGGTTTGATATCTACTACATTCTGGGTGAACATTTTTTTACCTGGGCCCAGCGCGATGATGAAAGACGTCACAGGCTTGCTGATCGACAATACCATTGACCCAAATGCCATCAATATTGAAGCATTTGTGTTATCTATAACCCATCAAGTCTAAGGAGACTTTAAATGAAACTAATCTTTTCAATGCTCATGGTAGCCTTAAGTTTTTCTACTTTTGCTCACACAACACTTAAGACATCTACGCCTAAGGATAATGCAATGTTGATGTCATCTCCACCTGAACTATCATTGGTTTTTACCAAGCCTGTAAGGTTGGCTAGAGTAACGTTGCAATCAAAAAGTGGGGAAACCATTCCGTTTGAGTTTAAGCCAAGTACGGAACTCGCTAGTGCCTTTAGTTACGAATTACCCGGATTACCAGTAGATACATACACTGTCAATTGGATGTTGCTAGGTCAGGACGGTCACAAAATGGAAGGGGCTTTTAGTTTTATGGTGCATGCTTCAATGATGAAACATAACGATAAAAAGCACGACAGCACGCACGGCAACCATTAGAGGACGCTATGGACATTTGGCAGTTGGGGTTGTTGATTTCAAAGTTTGGTGTTTATCTCGGCGTATCAGCGCTGCTTGGTGGTGGTTGGATTTTGTGCATTACCAATACTGATATTGACACCAAATTTACTTTACCCGCAAGCTTACAAACAACGGTAACAAGGCACATGTGTTTGTTTGCGGTCATTGGCATCATTTTTAGTGCTTTTGACTTTTTGTTTCAGGTTGGGCAGCTCGCTCAATCTGGATACGCTGGTATGTTTGACCCCATTATGCGAGAGATGGTCACGCATTCAACGCTCGGAGATGTTGCAAAAAGTCGACTAGTGCTGTTCGCAAGTGCGCTACTATATTTAACCTATTTAGGTCATTCAATTAGAAAAACCGCCCTTATTTCAAGTCTCTCTCTTGGAATTTTCATTGTTATTGCGTTGGCAGGATTTGGGTATACATTTACGTTAACTGGGCATACTCAACAGTTACAACCTAGTTTTAAATTTATCCTGGCTGCTCATGCCGTTATTGCGCTCGCGTGGGTGGGTTCACTCTGGCCTCTTTCAAGAACGTGCGTAGAGCTTTCTACCCCCAATTTGCACCATGTCATGACAAAATTTGGGAAATCGGCGATGTACCCCATTGGGGGACTAATTATTGCTGGTTTACTACTGGCTTGGCAACTTGTGCGTTCTGTTAGCAGTTTGCTCGACACAAATTACGGCTTTGTATTGCTTGTTAAGCTGTTGTTTGTTGGTGCTATCTTTCTAATCGCGTTGTTACACAAACTGCGATTGGTTCCTCAGCTTTTAACCGGCATAACCAGTCCTCGAACGCTTCAAAAATCAATCCAAATCGAACTTTGTATAGGGATATTTATTTTAATGGTGACGGTGGTGTTAAGTACCGCCGTAGGCCCCAATTATTGAAGAAAAACAAAATGAAAAAAATCTATTTGTTGTCAATCATACTCTTTCCTTTGCTGTTAACTAACAGTGTTAATGCTCATGATAAAACGCATAACGACACCAGTAATAGTCCTATGTACACAGGGCTAGACTCCGACGCAGGTATAATAGCAAAACAATTCCACAAAGC
>Ga0181605_10001793_pt1 | contig 19504 bp, 19 predicted proteins | sample 041ome_11_FD_148676 | JGI IMG/M metagenome (GOLD analysis project Ga0181605, IMG submission 148676) | Coastal salt marsh microbial communities from the Groves Creek Marsh, Skidaway Island, Georgia - 041411US metaG (spades assembly) | ecosystem: Environmental > Aquatic > Marine > Intertidal zone...
GACACGAAAAGGGGGCATTCACCGGCGCGCATAAGTATTCGATGGGCTTTTTTGAGCAGGCCTCGGGCGGTACGTTATTTCTTGATGAGATTGGCGAGATGCCACTCGAACTGCAAGCAAAACTCTTGCGAGTACTGCAAGAGAAGCAAATCTACCGCGTCGGGGCGACAACACCCGTCTCGGTTAACGTGCGTATTATCGCTGCGACAAACGTCGACCTTAAATACAATATTCAAAATCGCCTCTTCCGCGAGGACCTCTATTTTCGCCTAAGTGGTTTTAATCTTGCGATAGGGCGCTTAGCCGATCGTCCAGCCGACATCGAACCCCTCGCGCGCATTTTTGTGCAAAAACACTCAGGCGAGCAGCGTTCTTCATTAAGCCAGTCGGCTTTGCAAAAACTTCTTACACACAGCTGGCCGGGCAATGTTCGCGAACTCGAGAATGTGATTGCGCGAGCGATGGTACTGCACGAGAACTACACCATCGAAGCAAGCGATATTGCGTTCGATGATTTAGGGCTTGGTGAGCCAGTTCAAGCGGGTGAGTCTAAGAATGCAAACGGCGGCGCTACAGAGCAAGAGGCGGCTAGTCATCATCCTGCATCGCAACAGTCCCAGCGCGAGAGCAGCGAGCTGCACGCTATTTTGCGCGCCCTGCAGGCGAGTACTAACCGTGAGCAGGCAGCAGAGCAGCTAGGCATGAGCCCGCGCACGCTGAGGCAGAAGCTTTTCGAGTTTCGCAGAGCGGGGCATGAAGTGCCGCGCGCCTATGCGCGTAGTTAGAACAATTCTTTAAAAGATTGAAAAGTAAGAGGTCGTTATGGAAATTTCATCAGCAGAATCCTTGCTCTCGCAGGTACGTGACTATCAAGCAAAGATCGCTTCGGCGCGCCGGGATACCGGTGATCTTGGCTCTATTCCATCAATCGGTGACGCCGGCCGCGGGCAGGGCGTCGACAGCGCCGCGGGCAACTTTTCAAGTCGCTTAAGCACTGCGATGGTTAATGCATTAAACGAAGTTAACTCGCTGCAAGAGACGTCGCGCGTTTCTCAAGAGACCTTTCAGATGGGCGGCGATATTCCATTGACCGAGGTTGTGATGAACATGCAAAAAGCCTCGCTTGCATTTGAAGCCACCGTGCAGGTTCGTAACAAGGTTATGCAGGCCTACCAAGACATTATGAATATGCCAGTGTAATAACCTGAGTTATTTCAAAATTTAATTAAAGACAAACTGAAGTCAGACAAGACAATTTTAGGGAGTGAGAACCATGGCCGAGCAACAAATACTGGCCGCACCTCAAGGATTCGGTGACAGCCAACCGGCGATGCAGCCTGCGGGCCAAATGCCGGCGAATGCAGCGACGCAGCCACTTCAGCAGAATGGCGCGCAGCAGGGTCAATTGCCTGCCGCGCAACCGGCACAGCCAGCAGGGTTGCCGAGCCTTCGCGAAATACTCGCGCAGCCTTTGGTGCGCCGCTCTATCCCGCCGATCCTTGCACTCTTCACGCTGTTTTTCTTTGTGATGGTTTACTTTTGGGCGAACGAAGGGAATTTGCGAGCGCTTTACCCTAACATGTCGGAAGCCGACCGCAGCGAAGCCTATGAGCAGCTTTTGGCCTCGGATATTGCCGTTTCGCTAGACAGCCGTTCGGGGAGCCTCATGGTTCCGACCGAGCGTTACTACGAAGCGCGTATGTTGCTTGCCTCGGCAGGTCTGCCTGCTAATGCCAACTCGCAGGCGATGGACTCTTTGAGTGCCTCTTCGTCGATGACGACCAGTCAATTTATGGAGCAAGCGCAATACTCTGCGGCTATAGAGAACGAACTCTCCAAAAGTATCGTTCAAATATCATCCGTGCAGGCGGCTCGCGTACACCTAGCCGCGCCGCGACAGAGCTCCTATGTGCGTAATCGTGAGCCGGCGAAAGCGTCGGTCATTGTTATTGCACATCCAGGTCGCACGGTCTCGGCAGCACAGGTGCAGGCAATCACGAGCCTTGTTGCTTCGAGCGTGCCTTATCTGTCGATCGATGACGTATCGGTAGTCGACCAGCAAGGCAGCTTGCTTACAAGTGGTGTGTCAGCAGGACTTGCCATCGCAGATGAGCAGGCCGCCTTCAAGCGCTCTATCGAGATGGAATACAAAAACAAAATTGTTGATCTTCTCACGCCTATTTATGGCCGCGACAACATTCAGTCTGACGTTGACGTGGCGATGGACTTTTCGGAGTTCGAAGCAACCAACGAGATTTTTGATGGCAACGGCACTGGTCCCAAAGCGGTATCTGAGGTCTTAGTGCTTGATACAAGCTCAAACCTGGCGGCCGGTGGTGTACCCGGTGCGCAGTCCAATATTGCACCCAATGACACTATTCTTACGGCAGCAAATGAGGAAAACGCAGATAATCCTAACGGTAATGCAACCGGCGTTCGCAGCAGTCAAACGACACGGAACTATGAAATCGATCGATCGATTCAATACGAAAAGAAGCAGACGGGTGTCGTGACCAAAATGTCTGTCGCGGTCGTCATTAATCAAGCAGCCTTCGCGCCCGCTGGTGAAGACGCGGCGGCGCTCGATACGATCGATACCGCGCGTATCCAAAGTCTAGTCGCTAACGCGGTTGGTTTTGACCCTAACCGCGGAGATTCTGTAGAGGTGCTTGTTTCGCCTTTCCGCGACCAGACCCTTATAGCCGATCCGATGGCATGGTATGAGAACCCGACTTTGTTCGGATTCGCAAAGATGCTGCTTGTGGCTCTCACGTTTGCACTCGTCGTTGTGTTTGTTATACGTCCACTAATTAATGCATTCCTTTCTCCAGCCCCTTTAACTGGTATTGATGGGGGCCTAGCAAATGATGCGCTGTCGCCCGAAGAAGCAGCGTCTATAGATTTTGAAAGTGGCGAGACGCTCGAGCAAATAAAGGCCAAACTGAAGCCTAAGAAATCCTCGATCTCGGCAGACATGCTGGATACAGCAAATACCTATGACGATAAAGTAACGCTTGTGCGTATGTTGGTATCCGAAGACTCGGGTCGAGTTGCCAATGTACTCAAGAAAATGGTGACGTCTTAGTAGGTTTCTTTAGAACCCCGGCGACCCAATTGAGATGGCATTCCACAGAAGCCATCAAACTCTAAAAGGAAGTGATCATGGCTGATAAAGCAGAAGCCAAAAAAGAAGAAGCGAGTGTAGCTGAATCGCTCATGAGTGAAGAGACACGCAATGAACTTGCAGTGTTAACTCGTTCTGAGCGCGCGGCGGTAATTTTGCTTCTACTCGGTGAGGAGCAAGCTGCCGACATCATCTCTTATATGTCACCGCGAGAGGTCCAAGCACTAGGTGCCAACATGGTTTCTGTTGCCGACCTGTCACAGGAGGCAGTTAACGTTGTGTTGGACGATTTCATCTCAACTATTAAGAAGCAAACGAACCTCGGCTTAGGCACGGCAGACTATGTGCAGGCAGTATTCACCAAAGCGTTGGGCGAAGATAAAGCAGCAACGGTTTTGGGCCGTATCATGCCTGGCTCATCCAGCAAAGGGCTCGACATTCTCCGCTGGATGGATGCTCGCTCCATTGGAGAGATGGTCGTCGAAGAACATCCGCAGGTTATTGCAATTATTCTGTCGGTGTTGGAATACGATATCGCCGCCGACGTTCTCAATTTTATTCCTGCCGAGGTACGCGCCGAAGTGATTCAGCGCGTCGCCTCACTCGAAACCATTCATCCAAGCGCGATGGAGGAACTCGAGAATGTGATGCGTGAGCAGTTCTCCTCTAACTCGAGTGCAAAGTCGTCGAGTTTTGGTGGTATTAAAACCGCCGCGAAGATTATGAACTTCACGAAAAGCGAAATGGAAACTGCCATTATCTCTGGTGTGACAGGCATCGACGAAGAGCTGGCGCTTAAGATTCAAGACAATATGTTTACCTTCGAAAACTTGTCTGGACTCGATAACCGCAGCATTCAGGTGCTGATGCGTAATATCGAAACCGATCTGTTGATGACGGCGCTCAAGGCTGCCGATGAAGAAGTTAAAGATAAGTTCATGGACAATATGTCACAGCGCGCCAAGGTGATGTTCATCGACGAAATGGAGGCCAAAGGCCCTATCCGAATCACCGACGTTGAAGATGCGCAGAAAGTTATCTTGCGCATCGCGCGAAAGCTCTCCGATTCCGGCGACATCGTATTAGCCGGCAGAGGTGATGATTTTGTCTAATCGATCAAAACCCAACGCCTCAGACGAGTTCGTACCCTGGCTTGCACCGAAACGCGACGCTAAGCCGGTATTCGAGCCAGGGCTAGATGCCAAGGTGGCAACGGGCAGCTTTGCGATAGAGTCTTTGAATCAAAGTTCTCCGCAGCAAGATTCCGCAGGCTTTACGGCGTGGAAGCCGCGTTCGCTCGACGATGAGGCGGCGCTCGAAGCGGCAGCTAACGCTGGGCCTCTAGGGGCAGTTGCCGACGAGGCAGTTGCCGAAGAGTTACCCGATCCGCTTGAATATACTCAAAAGCAGTTACAAGAATACGGAGAAAATCAATTTCAGTTGGGCATCGCGCAGGCGCGTGAAACCGAAGCCGCTGCATTGACCGAATCGCGGCACCGCCTTGAAGCGCTTATCGCGACATTGAGTGAGCAGCGCGTGGACTCCTCGAGTTTTTATGAGCCGCTAAAGACGCTGCTAATAAAAAGCGTGGCCGCAATTGTGCATACACCGCTTATAGAGAGCCGCGCGGCTGTTGAGGCGACACTTGCCCACTTGCTCCAAGAAATCGACAAGGATAGCGATGGCAAACCAACCGGCGTTCGTCTCTTTCTCAATCCCGCCGACTTGGCGCTTTTGAACGAGACTGATCTTGTAGTCCGCGCAGATATTAAACTCGCCACAGACGAGAGCCTAAGTCGGGGATCTCTGCGTGCGATGATGCAAGACTCTATTATCGAAGACCTTACTGAAACGCGGATACAGCAGATCACCGAGCAGTTGCTAAGTGCTATTGGCCGCGTTGATGAAAGCGCCATCCTTACCCAGCAGCCTAATCAAACCGCTTTATCTGAAGATCCGACAACCGAGTCCGAAGTAGCGCTCGAACCACAAGTAACTGACTCTGATGAGCTAAAGCCAGAATTCGATCCGGAGCTTGAGCAAGTACTACAAGACGACTCAACAAAAGTTGAGCTGAGCGAGGATGAACAGCCTGACGAGTTAGAGCAATGAGCGGCGAGCAAAACTTTTCTGTGGAGCTCACGCGCTTGAACGCACAAGAGTTCACGACGCGCACCGAACGCTTTGGTCGTGTAACGCGCGTCGTAGGCCTTACCGTCGAGGCGACTGGCATCGCCGCCGAAATTGGTGCGCAGTGCGTAATAGAAACCAGCAACGGTGACGCTGCTATCGAAGCAGAAGTGGTGGGTTTCGACGGCAAACATCTTTATCTCATGCCAATACATTATCTCGAAGGTATTCGTGCTGGTAGTCTAGTGCGGTTCAAGCAGGCTCAGTCCTTATGCGGCGTAGGCGAGAAGATGCTTGGCAGAGTGATTAATGGTCTCGGCGAGCCGATCGATGGCAAGGGGCCAATCACCTATGATGCGGAGGTTGCTCTGGATGCCAAGGCAATTAATCCAATGGAGCGAGGTGAGGTCAAAGATGTTCTCGACACTGGAATCAAAGCGATTAACGGCTGTCTTACCTTCGGCAAAGGCCAGCGCATGGGTCTTATTGCAGGCTCTGGCGTCGGCAAAAGTGTCCTTATGGGCATGCTTACGCGCAATACCGCCGCAGACGTCGTGGTTATTGGCTTGATTGGCGAGCGCGGTCGCGAAGTTCAAGAATTTGTGCAGAAAACGTTGGGTGAAGCTGGCCTGGCCCGGGCGGTGGTGATAGCCGCGCCGGTTGATGTTTCTCCTGTGATGCGAATAAAAGCAGCGAAGCTTACACACAGCGTCGCCGAGTACTTTGCCGCAAAGGGCAATGATGTTCTGTTGCTATTCGATAGTCTGACGCGCGTAGCACATGCGCAGCGTGAAATCGGACTCGCGGTAGGCGAGCCGCCTACGACAAAGGGTTATACGCCGTCGGTGTTTAGCCTTCTGCCAAAACTCATCGAACGCGTCGGCGTCGGACCCGGACCTCAAGGCTCGATCTCTGCATTTTATACCGTACTTGCCGAGGGCGACGATCGCAGCGATCCGATTGTTGATATCGCACGCGCTACGCTCGACGGTCAAATTATGCTTTCGCGCGAACTTGCTGACGCAGCCCATTATCCTGCAATTGACCTTGAAGGCTCTATCTCTCGCATTGCGACAAATTTGGTTTCCGCCGACCAGCTTCGCTTAGCCCAGCGGCTCCGCAGGTACTGGACTCTTTATGCCCAGAAACAGGATTTAATCCAAGTAGGCGCGTACACAGAAAAGACAGATCCAGAATTAGATGAAGCGATTCGCCTAAGAGGCACGATTAATGCATTCCTTACTCAGGGAAGCGAAGAGGCAGTTGATCTTGCGCAGACATTTAAGCAACTTAAGCAGACGATGAATTAATCATGGCGAAAAGCGAAATATGGAGTGTGCTCTCAAGCAAAGAGAGCAGCAGCCTTAACAGACTCAACGCAAAGCTCGAGGCGACTGTCGCAGAGCAGCGCCGGCTCGAAGAAAAAATTGCTGATATTGGTAATTATATAGAGGAGTATTCGGCACGTATCCGCGAGGCTAGTGTAGGCCAAGCCGACTTCAGGGTTATGCATCACAGCATGAACCTAATCTCACAGCTCACCTCGGCGCAGGCAAACCTCAGGCAGGTGCATACCGAACTGGGTAATAGCCTTGAAGGCCTTCGTGCCAAGGTGACTCATCACGAAATGGAGCGTCTCAAATACAATAAAATCGAGGCCCGACAGCAGGAAAAGCTGAGCGCCAAAATAGAGAAGCGAAGCACAGCGCTTAGCGACTCAATGGCTTTGCAGCAGTTTCTGAGCTCGGCTACGAGTCGATAGCTGTAAAATTCCTGACATGAAATTTGTAGGTATTCAATTTCATTGAAACTGGTACAGTAATTGCTAATACCTTTAGGACAGCATAAAAAATCGAGCAAATTACGACTATGAATATTTCCCCTAAATACGACCTCGGCGACATTGTAAAAGAGCTTGGGTCCAGTAATTCCGCCAAAGCCAGCAAGACTGCCGGTTCAGAAGGTATTTTTGGCGACATTCTCTCGGATCTCGCCGCGGCAGGCATTTCTGGAAAAGTGGCAGCCGAAGTGGCAGAAGCGGTAGAAAGTGGCGCCGCGACGCCACTTTCCTCTCCCGTCAACGACTTGCTTGCGCATCTCAAGGCGATGCAGGGTGAAGCGAGTACGACAGCGCGCGATAGCGTGCCTGCGTCGAATTCAGCTGTAGCCGCAACAGGTTTGCTCGCTGAGCTAAAAGAATTAAAAGATTTGAGTAAAGGGGGCGTTGAGAGCGACGCTGGGAAAGTATCGCCAACGCTTACTGAACGCGACACCGTAGCTACGGGTGCACAGGGGCTAATAGCCTTTCTGCAGGCGCGATTAGAATCCTCCAACGCGGCTGTTCAGTCGGATGCTTCGTTAACAGCTCAAATGAGCTCGGCGCGGAACATCGAGAAGAGAAGTAATCCCTTCGAGAGTTTTCTTACAAACGATGCACTTCGCATTACTAAATTGAGGGAATCGCGCGCAGTTTTACTAGGCCCTGGCGCCATGAGTAAACCAGAAACTGGGGCGCTCAGCCGTGAGCAGAATAAGCTTGGCAGCCCGCTTGCGCTATTGCGCGAAACCGATACGCTCAAGAATTCAAACAGAAAAGATCTGACTTACAACCCGAAAAATGACGACAGCCCCGAATATTGGAACCGCGAAACGGCGAGGCTTCTTGCCGAAATGGGTCGAAGCAGTGGTACGAGCGAATTCATCCCTGATGCGCCCTCAACGAGAGCTAAGCACATCGAAGCGTTGAGTTCAGCGCCAACTAATGCGAGTTCTTTCTTAGCTCAACTTGCTTCGGTTAACTCGGTCGCTGCAAATAACGCTGCAACTACAACCAGCAATATGACCACAATGAGCCGCGCGTCTGAGTTGCAAAATAATGTCGCGTCGACGCGATCTGATAGCGACTTACCGGCGCAGAATAGCAGGCGAGTTGACGCTATGGGTGTCGAATCAGCGGGTGTAACCTATGCTCAAGCGCAGCGCCCAGCTCGCTTCGATAATGTCGGGCTATTAGGTCAAACAGCTACTGAGTCTCAAGCAATGAGCGCAACTACTGCGCAGGCTGTTGCACAAGCAAAAACCGAGGCCGGTCAGGTTAACCAGCAGCTTTCGGCACAGCGTGGTGAACAGTTCGCCGTATCGGCAGCGTCAATCAATGCCCAATCAACTGAGAAAGCTCAGCGACAAAGCAAGATGTTAAGAAGCTCGCTAGAAGCGGGAGCGATAGGATCGACGGCGAAGAGTAAGTCCGAGGCCGCTACCGCAGCGCTCAAACAGCAGGTTTCAAACGTTGTGCTAAATGGAATCAGCACCGCGTCAGGCAGTGTAACAGCGTCATCGCAGACTAATCCATTGGGAGTCGCTTTTTCGCCTGTCATAAATCAAGCCAAACAAGCACGTGATAATTTGCCTCTCACGCAGAAAACTGAGTCAGAGATTACTCTGCAGGAGCTCGAACTCGGCGTTAGCCAAGGCGCTAACACTAGGGCCAACGAGGCTGCAAACGAGCGCGTGTCAATAGCGAACCTGCCACAGGGGATCGCTTCTAGAATTAATCCACACTTAGCTCGAGGGTTAGGTAGTGGTCCGACTAAGATATCTATCAGCTTATTTCCAGAAAATTACGGGCAGGTTGATGTAGAGTTCGTTTACTCAGAAGAAGCTGGCCTTCGAATTAGCATGAGCAGCGAGAACGCCGAAACGACTCGCCTTCTGCAATCGAATTCAGGCGGACTTCGAGAGGCTTTGTTAGGTAACTCACTTGCCGACGTAAGCGTAGACGTCAACGCGCACGGTCGAAGCAAACATGAAGGTAGCGCGGCAAACGAACAGAACAAAACGTCAAACAAACAGGTCGCTACTGAGTCTGCTATGGAAACCGACCCTTTAAAGGCAAAAGCCAGCAGCGACACTTCAGATGGCTTAGATACCTACGTTTGAGCCAAAATAGAAAACAAAATTAGAGTAAGGAGTTTACTATGAGTGAAGAGGTAGCAGCCGAAGGCGAAGCTAAGGCTAAAAAGCCCTGGTTACTCATCATAGGCATTATTTTCGGGGTCATCATTCTTACCGTTGGCACAGTGATCGGCACGCTATTTGCGACAGGATTCTTTAGCCAAGAAGATCAGCTGCAAGCCGAGTTAGCGCAGATCGAAGAAGGTGAGGCAGAAGGCGAGGGAGAAGCGGAGGCGGTGGTCCCTGAGCTGCTTGAGACACCTAATCCCTCGCGATTAGAAACGCTTTATTATCAGATGCCAGCGGCGTTTACAGCCAATCTCGCAAACTCACGAAAGGTTATGCAGATTTCGATTACAGTGATGACTCATTATGACCAGCTCGTTATAGATAATGTGACTAAGCATGAGCCATCTATTCGCGCAGCGATTCTAGCTAGGCTTTCGCTCGTCGATGAACAGCAATCAATGGCACCAGACTTTCGCGCCACAATGGCTGAAGAACTTCGTCTCGTGATTAACTCAGAGCTTGAAGAGGCGGAAGATTTCGGTGGCATCGAGAAAGTCCTGTTTACAGAATTTTTGATGCAGTAACTTCACTGCATCACTAACCGTAGTTTAAATGAGCAAGACCCATGGTTGAAGAAACACTTGGACTAACAGACGAAGAACTCGACGCGATCGCGGAGACGAGTCTCGATGGCAATAACGTGCCAATCAACGCCAGCTCACGTGATACACAGGTGATTGCCCACGATCTCGCGAGCGAAGACAGTTCTCTCGGATTTAATCAGGGCGCCATTGATCTCGTGAATGAGCGATTCGCTCGTCAGCTTCGCATGGGCCTTATTGATGTACTGCGGACGACGCCAAAGATCGCGCCCGAGAAGGTAGAAATTACTACCTTTAAGAAAAGCATCGCCAATATGGCAGCGCCTTTATCGATTAACACAGTCAAAATGGATCCGCTGCGCGGTATGTCACTTATTGTCATTGAGCCGAAGATTATATTCTCAGCGCTTGACAGCTTTTTTGGTGGTTTTGGCAAAGGAATCGATAACATCACGCCGACGCGGATCTTTACGCCAACTGAGGCGTCAATTATTGATCTTTTGATGAATATCGTCTTCGCGGCCTTAAAAGATGCCTGGTCGCCAATTATGCAGGTGAATTTTCAGCGGGTGAGTTCTGAGGTAAATCCTCAGTTTGCTCAAATTGCCGACGACGACGAGCTGATGCTTGTCAGCAAGTTTAATTTCTCGCTCGCAAACGATGTCGAAGGCTATCTACAGATCATTCAGCCTTTTTCACTACTCAAACCCGCGCGAGATCTGCTTAGAAGCCGAGTTCAAACGAGTGATGACGAAGACGAGCAAGACTCAGCGTGGGAGAGACAATTAAACGACGCAGCACTCGATGTACCACTCCTACTTAGAGCTAAGATTGCCGAACTGTCTTTAACCTACGGGCAACTCACAAGCCTTCGCGAAGGCCAGATGCTACCGATCGAAGTGTTCGAAGAGGCATCGGTGAGCATAGACAATATAGAAGTTTTCACGGCCGCCACGGGCGAAGTGGCAGGCAAGGTGGCGCTGCAGATCAATAGAATGAGCAGCCTCGATAAGAAACAATAGTTTATCCGTTGAGACAAGTTAGTCTCGCGAAGGAAGCGAAAATGAGTAATGAAGAGAGTACAAGCAACGCCGACGACGTGTTGTTAAACACAGGCGTTGATCCTGAAATAGGCAAACCATCCGGCGAGGAATTAGGCATTAGTCTTGATTCAGAGCTACTGAAAAATATTCCAGTGACGATATCTATTGAAGTCGGGAGGACTTCTCTCAAGATTCGTGACCTAATGCGTCTCACCCAAGGCTCAGTGGTTGAGCTCGATCGCTTAGCCGGTGAACCTTTAGATCTACTAGTGAATGACACGCTGGTCGCTCAGGGCGAAATAGTCTTGGTAAATGACCGCTACGGTATGCGTCTTACGCAGGTAGTGCCAAAAAGCGAGAGGCTTAAATCGTTGTAAACTACAGGCTGCGTACTAAAGCAGCGCAAATTCATGTTCCGGGCACTGCGAGGCGGTCGTTGCGGAGCTGATACTCGAAAAAGGGTGCACTGTGGAAATTGTCGGGTTTGGCCGCGTATTGGGTTCTTTAGTCTTTGTCCTGGTACTCTTCTTCCTCTTTATCTTTCTACTCAAGCGATATCGCAATCCCCTCACGCATGGGACGTCTGGCAAAATTAAACTGGTCGACCAACTTACCCTTGAGCTGGGTCGACGCGCAGTATTGCTTGAAGCAGAGGGAAGGCTGAGTCTCATAGTACTGTCGAAAGAGGGCGCCGAGCATATCTGGACGCGAGATGACGATCAGCAAACGGATTTAACCCAATGAACTTTTTCAAGTTAAGCCGGTTAAGCAATAGGTCGCTAAAGCCTTTAACTCTGATCGCTATGGCGCTCTGCGGTTTCGCGATAGCCTTCTCAAGCTCTGCTGTTGCCCAGACCGGACTTCCGCTTGTCAACGTAAGCTCGGATCCTAACGGCGCGACCGAATACAGCTTAACGCTGCAAGTTCTAATTCTGATGACGGTGCTTACACTGTTGCCGTCCATTCTTATTATGATGACGTCCTTTGTGCGCATCATTATCGTTATGTCGCTGTTGCGGCAGGCTATCGGTACCGCCCAGACTCCACCAAATACCGTGCTAGTCGGTATAGCTCTATTCCTTACTTTCTTCATTATGGCGCCGGTGTTCGAGACGCTTTATGAGGATGCCTTCGTGCCTTATGTTGCGGAGGAAATTTCCGCCCAAGCTGCATTAGATGCGGCGATTATTCCCGTGCGCAGCTTTATGCTTACGCAAACTCGCGAAGCAGACCTTATGGTATTTTCGGATATAGCAGATTTTGATTATACGGAAGACGAGGCGGAGATCCCTCTGAGCATACTGATTCCGTCGTTTATGACCTCGGAGCTAAAGACAGCGTTTACTATTGGTTTTCTTATCTACATCCCGTTTGTAATTATAGATCTCGTAGTCGCGAGCGTGCTCATGTCTATGGGCATGATGATGTTGTCACCGATGATGATCTCAATGCCATTTAAGCTCATGCTGTTTGTCTTAGCCGATGGCTGGATACTTATTATGCAGTCTCTCACCGCGAGTTTCTCAATATGATTATCAGTGATGTAGTGACACTCGGCCAAGAAGCGCTCTGGGTTACTGCGCTCATCGCAGGGCCCTTGCTTCTCGGGATTCTGGTTGTGGGTGTTGTCGTTGGCATTCTTCAAGCCGCGACGTCAGTTCAGGAAATGACTCTGAGCTTTATTCCAAAACTCATAGTGCTAGTGCTTTTACTGTTATTCGTTGGAAACTGGCAAATCGGTCTGTTGATAGACCATTTTCAAACGCTAATGCTCACGATTCCGTCGTTAATTCAATAATGAATTTTCTAGTATCAGAAGTCGTTACCTACCTTAGTCTTTTTGTATTGCCTTTCGCGCGCGTGTCTGCATTTATGCTCGCAGCACCGATTTTTTCTTTGCAAGCCTTTAACGTACGCTTTCGAGTGCTATTTAGCGCGATACTAACTTTTGCGGTAGTTGAATCGATAACATTCGATACTCAGGGTCTCGCTTTTGTTGAGCTAATGACGCTTGTCATAATGCAAATATTTGTAGGCTTATTTGCTGGATTCCTTCTTCAGATAGTTAACGGTGCGGTCGCCGTGGGTGGTCAGGCGATTTCAAACTCGATGGGTTTGGGTATGGCGAGCTTGGTCGATCCAAGCCTCGGTAACGTGCCAGTAATATCGCAGTTTCTTATTATTCTCTCGACGTTTATCTTTATCGCAGTAGATGGCCATCTCATTCTTGTTCAACTTCTCTTGCAAAGCTTTCAAACCATTCCTGTTGATGAGACTTTCTCGTTAGCACTTATTTATCGTGTATTCATCGAATGGTCGCCTCTACTCTTTTTAGGCGGACTCGTGGTCGCTTTGCCGATACTTATTTCAGTTCTGCTAATTAACGCAGGATTAGGCATGATCACGCGCTCTGCTCCGTCGCTGAATATTATCTCGGTTGGTTTCCCGGCAATTCTTGTTGCAGGCACCGTTTTGCTGATGCTAGCTATTCCGGGAATCATTCAGCGGATTGGCATTTTTTGGCAAGACGGATTTGCTTTATTAGCTACGCTGTGGGGGCTGTGACAGATGGCAGATGATGACAGCAAAACTGAAGAACCAACCCAGAAGAAATTAGATAAGACACGCGAAGAAGGTCAATTTGCGCGTTCGCAAGATCTTAGCGTCGCTCTGCTAATGATTGCAGTAGCGGCAATATTTCTGATTATCGGCGATACAATCTCGAGCAATCTTCTTTCGGCCTTGCAAACTGCGTTTGTATTTGACGCCTCAGTAATAAGTGATTCAGGCCAGGTTGGCGCCTACTTTTTCGAGTTGCTAATACGCTGCCTCACAATTGCGTCGCCAATTTTCGTTGTGACAATATTGCTCGCGTTCGCGGGCGCATTCTTCGTTGGCGGGATAGGTTTTTCCATAAAGGGATTTATGCCAAAGGCCTCAAAACTTAATCCAATCCAAGGGCTTGGACGGATGTTTGGCGTAAAGAGCCTTGTCGAACTCACTAAGGGGTTGCTCAAGCTTGGTCTGATAGGCGGCATTATCTTTTTAGTTGTGTCCTACTATTTCGACGAAATATTTACCCTGAGTATTCTTCCGCCGTCAGCGGCGTCAGCCGAAGGTTTAGGGATTCTTGTCACTGGTATCTTTGCAATTTCGCTTTCACTCTTGATCATTGCCGCGATCGACGTTCCTTATCAAATGATCTCTTTTCGCAACAAGCTTAAAATGTCGATTCAGGAAATTAAAGACGAGTACAAAGATTCAGAGGGTCGGCCTGAGGTTAAGAGTAGGATACGGCAGAAGCAGCGTGAGATCGCAATGTCTCACATGATGGATGCGATAAAGGATGCTGACGTTGTCGTCACTAACCCGACTCATTTCGCCGTCGCCTTGTCTTATGCAGTGGGAAGCCAAGAAGCACCGCGGGTTGTGGCTAAAGGGGCCGACCTGACAGCTCAGCGTATTCGAGAGCGGGCCGAAAAAGAAGGTGTGATGCTATTCGAAGAACCGATGCTTGCTCGCGCATTGTTCTTTACCACAGAGATAGATCAAGATATTCCGCGGCCACTATTCGAAGCAGTCGCAGAGGTTATTGCTTACGTATTCCACCTAAATTCGTTTGGGCGCAATGGTCGCGCAGCAAAGAAACCACGAGTGAGCTTGCCAGCGGAAATGAAGTTCGATTTCGATGGACGGAAAATAGATGAGTGATCAGAGCAAAGCATCCAGCGAAAGTGTCGTCAGTTCGGATCAGCCGCGCGTCTCCGAGCAGACACGTGTGCGCGCAGAACAGCTGAAACAACAATTTGAGCTAAGGCAGCGACCCGAGGGCTTCTATCTAAGCGATGGCCATTTTGAGAGGGTAAACGAGGCTGTAGAGGCGCTAAAGGCGTCAAAATCTCTAGTCTTTGTTTCACAACATTATGAGATGGCTAAGTATTACAAAGAGCTTTGTATTGCGCGACTTCGGGATGATCCTTCGATAAGACTTCTAAGCTTCGATCCGCTGTCCGGGCCAGATCTCTTGTCGATAATCAACGTTCAGCTAAAAGAGACGCCTCTCGAAGAGATTCTCTCGCCAGATCGCGCCCAGTCAATGAGCAAATCAGAACTGCCTTGCAGTGTGCTGATAGTTGATAACGAAGACCTTGTCGCCGAAACGGATTGGCATCTCATTGCTACGCTCGCCTCACAGTTGGCGAATGCGACTATTGGCGTACTGAGACTCGAACCAAGAGATCGTTTCTCGGCGCGTCCCAATAGTGCAGATCTGTCTTCCTCCCTCTCGATCGAGTTCGACTTGCCCAGTGAGAGAGAGTTACAGATTTTGGAGGCGCTCTCAAAACATAGTCCGAAGGGCGAAGAGGTGCTGCGTCTAATCGATGAGATGGAGTTCGCTAGATCAACGCCTAAATTATCGAATCAAGATTCGACGCCGCAGTTAGCAAATGAAGAGTCTGCCGAATTTAATGCCAATAGCCCAACGTCTTCTTCTAATTTTGTGTCGGAAATGGAAGAAAATAAGTCTATTGATCAGAATGTTACTAGCTCTAACGAGGTTGCTCATCTTTCGTTTCGGCTTTTTCTTGGCTTGATCATAGTCGAGGCTTTCTTGATCGCAGCGTATTTTAATCAATAATTCGCTTATGATTATTCGAGGTTTTTCTTGCTGTTAGAGAGTCTCAACGAAAATAGAGTTTCGCTGATTCTGAGATCCTTTGGTGCACTATTGAAATCTAGATAAAGTGAGATCGCTAAAATCGATATAATCGCTCTGTTTTAAGAATAGCAGTACGCTAGAAACATTAGAATCTTCAGCTCTAAAGCCAAAAAAAGATAAGTTAGCATCGAAGTTAGTATTCACTATCTTTCTTAATCTTATTTCTAGGCCGTTCGAAATACGCCGAATAATAATCATCGGGCAGCTCGCCAACAATCTCGTCGAGAGACGTACGGTAGATGACTTTAATCTTAGCAAGCAGCTCGAGATCTAAATGACAACCGTAGTTACGAATCGTCTCGATGTCCTCAAGCTGCTTGCGGGACACGCCGAGAAGTCGGGCGCCCTCATTCATCGAATAGCCAGCATCGATGCGCAACTTTTTGATAGTTCGCTTTACCAGAACGGTGATTGGAGAAAACTTGGTAAATTGTGAGTGATTCATAGTTGGTCGCCTATTGTTATTTTGATCAGCCATCGGCTTTTATGTTCGTGGCGCTGAGTTATCGATTGCATCGCCACGGGCAGCAGAAGTCCCACTTGCCCCCTCTTTGATTCAGAACAGCCGCTCGTCGCCAGTATTCCTTGGCAAGGAGTGGCAGCAGCCGGGTGCTCATATGTGCCGTTTAGGTGACCGTCAAGGTGAGCAAAGATGCTCAGCCTGTTCAAAATAAGCCACAGCGTTGAAATTTTGGCTTCAGACAACGTAGGGCCCGTGTTGTCAGCTGTTGTAATCTGGCTACAGAAGGTGCGTGTAACACGATGTCACACTTTTGATACATTTGCATCAATACTGGCAAAAAGTGCATAAATCACCCCTTATCGCCGCTAAGATCGAGGAAAAGTGCCTAATAGTGCAGGCATCGGTATGGGCACGGCGTGAGTCGCTCAAGTCAACTTGTTCAGACATAACTCTCACAGACGCGTTTTGTTTCTCTGCGAAACCGCGAGAGTGTCTGCTAAACTCCCAGCAAATTTCTCTCCAACAAATCGCTTCAGTAAGGGCTTGCATGGGAGGGAGAGGTAACACCGATAAAAATGAGGATCACATCTTTTGACCAGTGTAGACACGAGCAACGCCCCTGAGAGTAACGCTGATCAGGACAATACCGCCGACGCAGCCACCACAATAGCCCTGAATAAGGTGGTGAGTTTTCATTACAAATTGGCAGAGGTAGCGCCGGACGGCAGCCACGGCGACTGGATGGAAGAGTCTAGCGGCGGCGAACCGCTTTTCTACTTACATGGTTTTCACAATGTGGTCGTTGGCCTCGAGCGCGCGCTCGAGGGCAAAACTGTGGGCGAAAGTATCGAAATCACCCTAAAGCCCGAAGAGGCCTATGGCCCTCGCCGATCAGACGCGATGCAGCGTGTACCGATTAAGCACCTGCAATTACCGCAAGGCGTCACCAAGCTCAAACCCGGCATGGTGGCAGCAGTAAAAACCGACAGAGGCGTGAGGAATGTAGTGGTCGCAAAGGTGGGTAAATTCAATGCCGATGTCGACTTTAACCATCCGCTTGCAGGGCGCACTCTTTACTATGAGATAGTGGTTGTCGGCATCCGTGATGCAAGTGCAGAAGAGATTGCGCACGGGCATGTGCATGGCCCCGGCGGGCATCATCACTAAGGTTTGGCAGACACTGTCAACTGTTGTTAAATGGCGAACCAACGCGAAAATAAAGCAGGTATAAAAATAAGACCATTATTCAGGAGAGAATCAATGATCAACGATGGCAGCAATAACAATAAAGACGAGCGTACTGAGGCTAATCTCTCGCACCTGCCCGACGCAGGCTCGACGATAAACAGACGCTCGCTGCTAAAAGGCGCCGCGGGCATTATGGGTGCTGCCGGAGCTGCCTCGCTTCCTAGTTTCGTTTTTCCTGCGCTCGCGCAGGGCGAACGTCTTGTTCCTTTTACCGATGTGCCAGATACCTTTAAGGTGGGCCCGGTGCGACCTAACGCAGTGCACTATCTCGACACGCGCGAAATTGATTCCTATTTTACCGATAACGACGACTTCTACCTCGTTCAGCATTACGGACAGCCTGAAATAGATAACGATTCATATCGCCTGCGTGTGACCGGCATGGTCGACAAGGAGCTCGATTTATCTCTGTCAGATCTAATGGCGCGCGATGTATTTGAGCAACAGGTTGGTTTCGAATGCGGAGGAAACGGCCGCAGGTTATTTAATGGGTTGGTCGGTAACGCCTACTGGCGTGGTGTCACTCTGCATCGCCTTCTCGAAGAAGCAGGCATTCAATCGGGCGCGAAAGAGATCGTGTTTTTTGGAGCAGACATTCAAACCCAGGAAGTCCCTGCGCGTGGCGTCGAGGTCGAGAAGGCCTTCGCGCGCAGCCTTTCTATCGAAGACGCCATGCGTCCCGAGAATATGCTCGCTTACGAGATGAATGGCGAACCCCTACCGCATTATCACGGCAAGCCGGTACGCCTCCTTGTCCCTGGTTGGTACGGTGTCGCAAACGTAAAGTGGCTAACGCAGATCCACGTGCAAGATACACGTTACATGGGCCGTTTTATGGGCCGTGACTACGTGACGCTCAAAAAGGAAAACGTAGGCGGAGTTGAGCGTTGGGTTGAAAATTCTGTCGCAGAGATGAACCTCAAGTCGACAATAGTGAGAGTTGTCGAGAACGGGGGTCAGTACACCATACAAGGCTTCGCGCTTAACGACGGCACGCCGCTAGAGTCGATTGAAGTTAAAATCGATGACGGCCCATGGCGCCGTGCTCAGATCAATCCGCGCTCCACTAAATACGCGTGGAAACTCTTTAGCTTCGATTGGACTGATGCAACGCCGGGAGAGCATACGATTGTTTCGCGCGTTACGGATATCAACGGTAATGTTCAACTGACAGAAGCCGAAATGCCCGAAAAACCGGCGTCAAGCTACTGGGAAGACTTCGCACAATTCCCGCGCACGGTCACAATCTAATCATCAGCGAGTGGGAGAGAGCCGCGGTGCAACCAGGAGTCGCGCCCGGCTTCATCCTCTCGCGCCAGTCTAGCGATACCAAAACAGGCATAAGGCTTACCTATTGGCTCGCAACGGAGAAAGGCCCACGCTGCCTCCTATTCGAAGAGCAAGAGGCCGTCTGCTTTTTTCCTGCAAGGCAGCTCGCTCTGCTTGAATCAACCTTGGGTCTTTCTAGCCCCCACCAGCGTCCCTCAATATACTCCAGTGCAGGCCTAGCCGAGAAGGCAGGCATCTCGATATCTCCTTCAAACGCCGGCGGGTTGCTTTCTCGGCGCAGCACATCGGCGTGGCGCGTCGCAGAAACTAAGCTTAGAAATTTTTCCCACGAGCAGGTTCTAGCGCTGTATGTTAAGACAATTAAAGCGATGGGGGAGATATGCCGAAAGCTAATTGCTGCAGGTGTTGAGCTATCGGAAGCCGACGTACGCGCACCAGATAGATTTTTGATGGAACGTTTTATAACCGGGTCACTGGCATTTGAATGCGAGACCGGATTGCTAAAGACTGCGGAATCTACAAAGGCACAATCGTCCACTTGTGAGCCCCTTTTAAATCCTAGGGTCAAGTCAGCCGAATTTAGGCCAACCCTTAGCGCGCTCTCCTTCGATATTGAAACCGATATGAAGGCCGAAAAGCTCTATTCCATTGCTGCTTACTCAACACAGGCCTCGAAGGTATTTATGCTTGGTGATGCAGAGTGGCGCGAAAAGCTCAATGCCCGCGCGGGCGCCGATGCCCCGCTTCATATCGAGGTGCTACCAAGCGAACGTGCTGTCATCTCGGCGTTTCTTGATCATGTCGCCGAGGTAGATCCGGATGTAATGATTGGATGGAATGTAGTGAACTTCGATCTGCGTTGTCTGCAGAGAATCTGCGACAGACTGAAGATGAAGTTGACTCTTGGGCGTTCCGCTAGTG
>Ga0181605_10001811_pt1 | contig 19421 bp, 9 predicted proteins | sample 041ome_11_FD_148676 | JGI IMG/M metagenome (GOLD analysis project Ga0181605, IMG submission 148676) | Coastal salt marsh microbial communities from the Groves Creek Marsh, Skidaway Island, Georgia - 041411US metaG (spades assembly) | ecosystem: Environmental > Aquatic > Marine > Intertidal zone...
GGCGGCACGGCCAGGTCATGGTCGCTCACGGATTTCCGAAAGGGGAAGTTGGTCGAGCAGTGAACGGAAATGGTGCAGACCCGGTCCTCCTCGTGGAGGATGGTGGCGGTCCCGTCGCCCTGATGCACGTCCAAATCCAAAATCGCCACCCGTTTGACACCGAGGTTTTCAACGGCGTGCAATGCACAAACGGCGAGGTCGTTGAAGACGCAGTAGCCCGAGCCGAAGTCTCGGTGAGCATGGTGCGTTCCCCCCGCCATGTTCCCGGAGATGCCACCGTGGACGAGGGCGTGTTCCATCGCTTCGACCGCCCCGCCCATCAGCACTTGGGTTCGCTCGATCATGGCCGGCGTCCACGGAGTCAGCCCGATTCGCTTTTCTTCCTTTTCCGTCAATTCACCGGCGAGAAAAAGGTCGACGTAAGCCGCATCGTGGGCGAGCAGCAAACGTTCCCGAGCGATGGCCTTTGGCGTATGAACAGCGATGCGCCCGCTCGCCTCGGAACCTTTCAATCGGTCGAGAAGCAAGCGATATCGGTCGCGAGGAAAGCGCGCCTCGGGGTGGATGCCGTCGGTGTAGAGGGGATGGTACCACAGCGCGAACGTCCGTGGCGTGCTCATGCAGCAACCTGCCTCGTCCGGCGAATAAAGCCCTGTCTTCGCTGCAGTCGTCGAACCTGAGCGGCGCTCTCTCGGCCGTTACCAAAAGCGCCTCGTGCGAGCGTACTCCACCTCTGCGAGATGAATGGCGTGAAGCAAGCCCTCTTCGTTGCCCGGCATCACCTTCACCAAGAGACGATTGGCCGTTGCTTCACCGATGCCCCGGCCCATCAAACACAGGATGGCTTCCAAACCTCGATTGGCCACCAAATCGGCGTTCTTCATCATCCTGTCCTGGTCCTTCACGTCCTCGGATTTCACCCATTTCTCCAACATTTCCTGAAGCCCTTCGCGAGCGCACGCCAACCGGTTCCCCCCGCATTTCAAGCAGAAACCCGGCTTTTCCATGTCCAAGAAGCGTGCGACGCGGAAGCGTCGTACGCCGTGACATCGCAGACAACACAGAACGGCTCGTTCGTTGGTCAAGCGCAGTTTGAGCCGTTCACGAATCGCGGCGTTGTCCCAATTCGGAAGCAGCATTTGGTTTTGGGTGGTGTTGGACATCCCCAGCGGGCCTTGCGCCGTCACTTCGATGGAAAGAACACCCGATTGAAGCCCGTGAAGCACGTCGCCCGCACCCTTGACATCCATCCGCTCGTGAAAGAGTTTGGAGAGCACCTCTTCCATCACCACGGTCCCCTTGTATTTTCGCAGCAGGGCTTGGAGGTTGATGCGGCGTGGGTCAACCCCGTGGCGCAACACACCGAAAATTTTCGCTACCTGAGCAAAGCGCCAACGAACCTGTCGGGAATTGGGCACCGTGATGCTGAGCACGTGTTCTATCGCATCTGGTGGGGTCTCGAGCAACCACGCCATGATGTCCTCGGGGCGGACGTCCGCACTTTGCAGGGCGACGCGTGTCGGTTCAACCACCAAACGCCCCCATTTGCCGGATTTGGTAGAAGCCATGGCGAGCAAAAAATGACCCAAGGCTTCGTTGATTTTTGAACCCTGACAGCTGTTTAAGACCAGCGCATCGTCCCGCTCCTCGATCGTGAAATGACGGTCGGTGGGCAGCGCCCCCGTCGCATCCAAGTGGCCGGCGATTTGTTCGGCAAGCATGCTTCGCGCTTCGGCGTCAAGCGGAAAATCCGCAAGCGTGAGATGTCGCTCAGGAACCAAACCCCTCGGGTCCAGGCTCACCGGTTCGGCCTTGGGAAGCAAACCCAAATCTTGGGCGACAGCGTGGCGAAGGTACCCGACTTCACGGGCAACGCTTTCGGGAACGGGCGGCAATTCACCCAACCAATGCGGGGCAGCCCCGCTGTCTTTGACGGGAGCCACCAAGAGTTCGGATTGTTCAGGGTCGGCATCGACGATGAGCCACGTTCGTCCGGCGATAACAAAGCGTCGTGGGGTGCCGTCGTCATCCTCGCCCGAATCGTTGAGGCTGAGAACAAAGGCTTCATCGACGTTGCCCAGGCTCTGCCGAGTTACGGCGTCACGGACACGGTACGAGCGTTTGTCCGGGATCATTGACAGGTGGTTGGAGACCCAATCACGGGTGCGCCCAGCACTCGAGAACCATCCGTTCGCAAACCTCCGGGGCACGTCCACCGTTCGCTCGGTGTAGAGCCGCGGTATGTCATCATCGGCCGTTGAATAAAGCGGAAGGGCTTCAGGCAAGGTTTCGCCCTGTTCTGCGGCGCGTTCCCGAGCAAGCGCATAGACCGCCTTGGGCCATCGGAACCAAGGCACTTCGCTCGGCTTGGGCGTAAAGCGGACGATCCAATGCTCGGCCAAGACCTGCAAAACGGCTTCCGTATCGGTTCTCTCCCAACCCTCAAATTGAGACGTGTTGGCCAACAAGGCCGTGGCTTCGTCGATGCTCACCGCTTTGAAGGCGTGAACCATCAACACCAATTGGTTCGCTGCGATGGTGAAGGGGCGTTTGCGCCACTCCACGGGCTCAATTTGACCCGCCATCGCCCGGCGGGCGACGACGGCCGATTCCAACAGATGGTCCGTGTCCCAAGTGACCACGTGACCTCGGCCTACACCCCCGAGCCGATGGTCGGCTCGTCCGACGCGTTGGAGCATGCGGTCAACGGATTTTGGTGAATGCAATTGGATAATTTTTCGGATGCTGCCCACATCAATGCCAAGTTCCAGACTTGACGTGCACACCAATCCGGACAAGGTCCCGTTGCGAAGATCGTCCTCCATTTGCTGTCGCGTCTCAGCGGCAAGCGACCCGTGATGCACACCGAACTTGAGGTCGGGGGCCATGCTCTGAAGCCGGGTGGTGAGCGTTTCAGCCTCGCTCCGGCTGTTGACAAAGAGCAGGCACGGCGGCTCTTTTCGCAGCAAATCGCACAAATGCCGGTAAGCTGCGTGTTGTTTCGGAGAAGGGAGCGACATCTCAGCGTAGGCGATTTCGTCCTCGGGCAGGGCCGTTGGCGATTCAACGCTGAGTTCGGTCATTCGGTCACCGGTGGTGATGAGCGGCGTTGCGTTACGGGACGAAAGCCACGCGGCGACCTCGTCGGGGTTGCCCACCGTGGCTGACAGGCCCAAGCGCTGAACAGCACGCCCGGTTAACGCTTCCAAGCGGGACAAACCGACGCTGAGTTGCCACCCGCGCTCGGAGGCAGCGAGGTCGTGAACTTCGTCGACAACAACGGCTTGCACGGTGCTCAACATCGCCCGGAGGTTCTTCCCGGTGAACATCAACTGGAATGTTTCGGGCGTGGTGACGAGCAAATTCGGAGGACGACGCGTCTGTTTTGCACGTTGGGCTTGTGGGGTGTCACCGTGGCGCACGTCCACCTTGAGACCGACAGCAGAAGCCAATTCACGAAGCCGGCGGTCGACATCGCGGTTCAGCGCACGAAGAGGCGTGATGTACAGGATGGACAACGAAGGCCATTCATGCTCAAGACACCGGTGGAAGAGCGGAAGGATGCCCGCCATGGTCTTTCCTGAACCGGTAGGAGCCACGACGACATGATCGGTGCCTTGGACGATTTGAGGAAGCACGTTTTCTTGAACCGGCGTGGCCTTCCAACCCTTTTCCTCAAGAGCGTTCGCAAGCAGGGGATGAAGGCGGGAAAAAACGCGCGACATACTCTCCCCTCCCCTTTGGAAGGGCTTTTCTCACCGCATTTGAGCGTTTGGCTTTCGGCTGAAAGGCCGCGAGACGTCAATCGTCGTCGTCATCGTCGTCATCGTCATCGTCGTCGTCATCGTCGAACTCGTCATCATCGTCGTCTTCCCAATCGGACTCGTCCTCCTCAAAGGCGCCGTCGCCAAAGTCGATGGAGGTCTTTGTGGCAACGGTGAACACAATCGACAAGGTGAGAATGCTGAGGAAGGCGAAGAGCCAAGCGAGCGGTTGTTCGCGAACCGAGTCAAACCACCCAAGATATTGGGCATAAGCGATGGTCACGGTGTGCTCGGCGGTGTTGTCGTCGTCGTTGGCTTCGGGAATCTCGTTTTCTGCGTCAACGACCACACGAATGCGGTCCACGTCCTCAGAATCCCATGTCGTGTAAACGGGGAACGTTTCGCCTGCATCGATGCCGACCACTCGAGCAACGTGGAACGGTTTATTGCTGTCACCTGCATAAAAGGCGACTTTGAATTGGGCCGTGGTGCTTCCACCTGCGTTGAAGATGTCCGCACGGATGTCGATCTTTGCACCCGGGGCGATGTGGTCATCGCTTAACACGATGTTTCGGATTTGAAGTTCGGGACCAACAGCGCCAAGGCGAACCCATTGACGCTCAAAGTCGGTGTCGTCCGACGCCAACTCTGGAATCGGGCTGGCCTCGGAGTTGGAAACGAGCGGGAATTGGTTGCCCGCAGCGTCGTAGCCAGTGACATAGAACCCAACGAAATCGCCCTCCTTGGGCAAGATGGTGCCCTCTGCGGTGATGTCGACAACGCCGGTCCACTTCACGGTCTGGCCGTCCTGCTGCATGCCGAGCAGCGTGGAGCCTGCACCGATGGTCATGGTTCGGGTCGCATCCCGCATGACCCAGTGAACAATTTGCTTGGAGCCGGTCAAATCAGCGTCTTCGGTTCCTTGGAATTCCACGACGACTTGCGTAAGGTCATTGCTTGCGGATATATCGATGACGTTGAGCGGTGCCACACGGCGTGTGACACGAGGCGCAGCATCGTCAACGATGACCTGAAGGGTGGTGGAAACAAGCATTCCCGTCATGTCTTCGCCTCGACCGGGGATGTTCGTAATTGAGATCAGGCAGGTCCTCGAAGGGGACGATTGGAGGGTTGAGGCCGAGGAGAGGGGAACCTCAACAGCGTACTCACCATCGGCGGTCAGCGAACCGTCGGACCACAATTTCTCACCGTCAAAGACCTCCACAAGAATGCCGAGGTCTCGAGGTGCAGGGGTTTGGCTGCCTTCGTAGACCACGCGTCCGCTAAACGCCAATCGGTCGTCCTTACGAACACGGCTCCCATCGGCCACTGGGCCCGTGCGGGGCTCGCTCACGTCTTCGACCGTGAAGTCCGTGGGGGACAACATCAGATCGTTCTCCACGCGGAAGGTGTGTTCCAAGAGCAGAATGCGGGACGGGTCTGAACTGCCCAATTCCTTGTACATCAGGGCAACATCGCCCATCTCTTCATCCGGCCAATCCCAACTGAACTTGAAATTGAACTCGAGCAGAATCCAAGGCAGACCGGATTCGTTGGTTGTCTGCGTCATCTTGCTGGTGGGCGAGAGGTGGATGTAAGGTGAATCGGCCCAGAAGGTGTTGTTGACACCCGAATAGGATATTCTCTGAGCGTCTCGAGCGGGGTTGGGTCCTTCAAAGTCAAAGACGAGAGCGATGAATTCGAAGTCGATGGCGGTGTTCGCGTCAATGAAGCCGAGGCTGATGGTTTGTGGCATTCCAGCATAGACAGCATCGTTGTCTTCGTGACCCAACCACTCAAGACCGGTGAAGATGGCTGAGGAGTCCTTGCGAGTACGGAAGGTGGCGTCGTCGTAAAGGAACCCTTCTGCGGATTCAAACATCATGATCTCTTCGTCGTCGTTAAGGACTTTGAAGTGGAGCGGGTTTCCAGCCTCGTCTCCACCGTCCCAGAAGTATGAAACGCGACCCATGTTTGGATTGCGTGACGTATCGATGCTGGTGATGAACCATTTTGATTTCGCTTGCGTGTTGTTGCGAACGATCTTGCTGGCGTATTCCTCTGGGTCTGCTTCTCCGTTGCGGTTTGCATCGTGGTCGGCCTCAACCCAATAATTCAGTTCAAGTTCCATCGGATGACCAACTTTGTCCTCAACGAGCACCTGGATGGACTGTTCATTGGACGCAGCTTCGTAGGCATCGTCCAACGGCGAGACGACCATTCGCTCGGGATGCGTGGCATCCACACGATAGGTCCGGCGCCATTCGGCGTTGGGTTGTTGGACGTGGTCAGGGTTGCGTTCGTTGTAGGTCTGCACTTCGTAGGTCAAACCATCAGGAACGTCGATGGTAGGGAGGTCAATGGAGATGAAATAGGACCCGTTGTTGTTCGTTGTATCACGGGCCGTTTGCTCAACATAACCGTTGCGAGAGACGCGAACGTCAAAGGCGCTGTCCTTAGGTGCGTCGTCGGTATCCTGGAACCACATCGCTCCAACAAAGTGGATTTGTTCTCCTGCTGCAACCCAGGAATTGTCGGGGAGGTCCTGCGAAGTCACCTCACCGTCGTTGTCTCGGACGTTGAGCCACCCAAGGCCAAAGGAACGGTTCACGCGGAGGCCGTTTTCCGACATCAACGGAAGGGGAGCAAATCCGGAAGCCCCGGTGTCATCAAGGCATCCGGTGCGGAACCGGACGTTTTCTTGGTCGGGCATTTCACTGGTCACGAAGAACTTCCAGTGAATCTCCAAGATGCCGTTGCTCTCCACTGAATAGGACGTGGGGTCAACCTCAATGTATTGAGCAGGGTCGTTGGGATCTGGGAAAATGTCCCCGTACTGCCATGAAAGTGTGGGCCAGTTGGCCATCGAGTTGGTCATCAACGTCAACTCTGCGCTGACAATGCTGGTGGCTTCTTCACCGATGATGTGCCGGGTCACCACCTCGTAAGGCGTGATGCGTTCGTGGAGCACTTCGCCTTCGGGAATGGTGATGTCAAGGTTCACGGTTTGCATGGTGTAGGTGATTTCAAAGGACTCGAGAACCAAGATGCCTGGCGATTCAGAGGTCAGGTTGATCGGAATCTCTGCGACACCCGAACCCTGGTCGGGGATCGCGTCGTTCAACTTGGCGAGAATGGTGTTTCCGCTTTGTTGACTGGTCACCGTGACGGGACCGATAAGCGCCCCGCTCTGGGCTGAACGTTTCCACGCACTTAGGCCGTTGATGGTGATCCCCGGTTGGTCCGGAGCGTTGGAGTGCAGGGCGATCGACAAACCGGTCAGCGAAGGCGTGTACCCCGATGAGGAGGTTGACAGCATGATGCGGACGCAGAAATAGTAGGAGCTGCCCGTCATAGGCTTGGTTTGGTTCGGTGACGTAAACTGCACCACACCGGTGCTTCCTGAATTGCACGAGGTGCTCGAGGAATAGCCGATGTTGACCTGCACGGAGGTTGCGGCCGGACCCGTCTCGGTCCAGTTCACCGTCGCAGCGACAACGCTCTTTGTTCCGCTTCCGACATATTGGTAGGCGTAGTAATACCCGCTGCTTTGGAAATTGGTGGTGTAACTGAGGACGACATCGCCCAAAACCGGAGTTTTCGAGCTGGTCCCGTTCAGCGTTGCCCGCCAAAGGATGTAAGAGCCAGCGCTCGAGAACACGACCTTTTGACCGACGGAGGCACTTTGCCAAGTCGTTCCGCCGTCGTTGGAAACATCGACGTCGATGCTGGTGCCGGTGGGGACCGAACCGAAGATGGCGTCGACGTTGATGGTGTCAATGGCTCGGGTGGACGAGATGGTTTGACCCACGACGGTTTGGCTGGTAACGGTGGATGAGCGAACGTCAAAGTGCGAGCCGTCGCCGTAAATGTGTACCTTGCGGGCGCCTTGAGTGCAGTACGCCGTGCTGGCGTAATGGCAAGAAAAGTACACCTTGTGGTCTTCGGTGTCAACGAGCCCGTAGTGGCCTCCGCCAGGCATGGTGCGCTCACCTTGCGAAGTCAGCAGACCGTTCTGCATCGAGTAATGATAGTGGACGCTCTTGAAGTCGGTGTTGTAGTAGTAAATGTTGTAGGTCACGCTCGGTATGCTGACAGAGAGGCCTGCCCCATAGTCGGCGTAATAGGAGGTTGACGTCATCAGCCAAGTGTTGGTGACGACCGTTGGAGAGGCCGGGTTGACCTCCCAGAGATAGTGATTCTGGGCTTGTGTATCGTAGACCGCGACATACATCTTGCCGGTGTTGTCGTCGAAGTCAACCCCTGAGACGTAGTTTGGATATTGATAGTTGTAATTGGATTGACACGACCAAACGACGGAAGTCCCAGCGGCGTTCCAGTCCACGTCCCACTTGTTGACGGAGTAATATGACCAGTGTGCGGTGTAAACATAGCCCCCGTAAACGTCTGCGTCGTGGATGCTGTAAATGGCCGACGAACCGCAGTTTCCGGTGTTGTAGGACGCCGTACCAAGGTATGCGCCGGTGCTCGGGTTCACTCGAAGAATCGTCGGGATGCTCGATACCGAGGTGCTCGTGTACCGCATGATGTGGATCTCGGACGCGTTGATGGGGACCACTATGCCAGTGTAGGTCCAAGGTGCAGATGAACTCACGGCGAGATCGGTGTATTTCTTGGTTGGACTGACATAGCCCTGATCGCTCAATGCAACGAACTCACCGGTCGTGTTGAGGTGAGCGTTTCCAAGAGTACTGACGTCGTTTGAGGATTGAAAGCGAGCCATAACTTCGGTGGGGTTGCCTTTCAGGAAAACCGTTTGACCGGACACATCCAAGTTTTCACGGTAAGTGGTTTGGAAGGGCGAGGGGGCGAGACCGCTCGAGCCCTGCACCCTTGAGTCGCCCTCTCCGCCGTAATGGTTGTTGGACGTGAAGTTGGTGTAGGCCGTTGAACTCGCATCGCCTCGGAGATTAAACGTCGCCGATGTGACTTCCGCTCCGTACGGAATGGTCACCATGCCGGCGGACCCTTCCCCTTTCTGAGAAAAGGTGTGGGAGTACGAGGTGGTGCCGTCTTTGAACTGTGTTTCCGTGGTGGCCGCACCGGCCAAAGGCGATAGCACAGAGAGGAGGAAAACCGATACGAGAAAAAGTGCACGACGCATGTTAGCCACCCGCTATCATTCCGAGAGCCCACATCACATTTGAATGATGCCCTCTCTGGACGATTTTCATTCTCGTGCATCATTCCCAAAAATGCGAGCATTGAAGGCAAGTTCCGATATCGGTTGGACAGGTGAGCATCGTGAGCGAAACGACCTCTTTCTTGGGCCGCTGGTGGGCAAAACAACACGGACGACAATACGCCATCACCGCGATTGCATCGGGGGCCAGCGGCATCCTCCTCGTCCTTTGCGCCTACCAATTGATGTTTCTTCAAGACCATCCCGAATGGCAGGAATTCACCGGAGCAGCCATCGCAGGCGCCGTTCTCACGCTGATTCTTTTCTTGGTGGCCTTCCCCGAATTTCTTCGGTTTAAAGGCCACGTCGCCACCCTTGAGGAGCTGAAAGCGATCCAATCAACTTCGGAGTTGAGGAGGCGCAAGGCCGACGGCGTCTTGGCCGCAGAAGCGCTTGGTGCTGGCCATTTGGAACAATGGAACGCATTCCTTGAAAGCAAAGGCCTGCGACGTTGAACCGGGGCCACCTCGATGACGACCTCTCATCCGCTCAAGTCGTTGGTGTTGGAAATCGGTCTTGCCATCGGCATGATCGCCTGCCTGATCGGAGCCATGGTGATTCATACCGGTTCCATGCCGCCGCTGGTGGTCGTCGAATCGGCGTCCATGGTCCACGACGAAAACGGGGAAATTGGGAGCATCGATGCGGGCGACCTGATTTTGGTGCACGACCAACCGGCCAGCACGGTGGTGACGTTCGCTGAGGCCACCGAACCATCGCACCCGGCGTACGGTTACGAGCAACACGGTCTTGCAGGTGACGTCATCATTTACGACAAAAATGGAGAAGGGGGCACGCCCATCATCCACCGCGCCATCCTGCGGGCCGTTGCAGAACAAACGACGATTCCAGACCGACAGGGCAGCGACCCGTGCCCGGATGGGGGGACCTACGACGCCCAAAAACCGGCCGATGACGGTCTGCCTGGAACGTGCATCCAGACCTGGTCTGTCCCCGGAACGGGTGTTCGAGATGTCGCCAACATCACCGTGGTGTTTGACGGTACTTCGGCAGGCTACTACGACTGCAAGCGTCCTTCGCACGCAGGGGTTGAATCTCATTTGGTGGTGTGGGAGTGGCAACCCCCGCACGAGGGCATCTTGACCCTCGGAGACAACAACAAATGTTCGGTTGACCAAGGCAGCAGCGCCACCAACGGTTCTGCCGGTGTCCACAGCCCGTCCGGGGTGGTCGGCCCGATTCGTGACGGTTGGATTTTGGGCGTTGCAGGCGGCGAAATCCCGTGGCTCGGGACCGTGAAACTGATGTCGGGAGGCCCAACTTCGTACGGAACAGGAGATGTCCCCTCCTCGTCCTTCATGGCCCTGGTCATCCTTCTCGCTGCGGTGTTCGCAGCGCCCCAGGTGAGCGATGCCTTGTTTCGGAGATGGATTGCTTCATCGCCAGACCTCCTGCACAAAGACCTGAGTTGGGAAACGATTGGCGACTCGCCTCAAGAAGCCTCGTAACCCGCCTCGATCAAGGCTTCTTCAAGCGTGAGTTGCCCTCGACTCACCCGCCGCGCCGCCTCGATGGAAATCGTGAGGGCCCCTTTCGACCGTTGCCGGCTGATGCGTTGCAAATTCCGAAGTTCGCCCAACGAAGGCACGTGGTCTCGTTGTTCGTGAACCGGTTTTCCTGCTTGACGCCCGATCTTGACCGCCGATGCGCCATGGGCATGTCTGGATGTTCCGGTGCTGGTGCGGTACTCGTTCACTTCCTCAACCCAAAAGCCTCGGCCAATGGCCTCGTTGATGAGTCGGTCGCGGTGCATGGGTGAACCGTGACCGACACGAACCAAAACGGCATCCGGGGACATGGCATCGACCATGCGAGCCATGAAGCCGAACAACGAAGGGAAGTCCTCCTCCACGGTCTTTCCCAGCACCGTGCCGTCCGCAAAACACGCACAACCCGGGCGAGGGCCGGGGTCCAGCCCGAACACCAATTGCTTGGGCGACATGGGGTGGGCTCGGGTCATCGTCCAAACCAACACCTGTTCGTCAACGGTGTCAATCGACACGGGAACACCTCGCCCTCCGAGGCGTTTGATCTCGCCTGGCGAGGCGAACCACCAAGCGGAGGGGTCCGGTAGCGGTTCGTCCGTCGAGAGCATGAGAACTGGGATTCGATGAAATTCCAAAGCCTTCAGCAAACGATGGGCCAGTTGGAAATCGTCGGTGCGGACGTAGACGCGCTGCACGAAGGTTGGTTGGTCCGGCTCCGTTCTAATCTATCGGTTCGCCTCGATGGAGAGACCTGGAAACCCGTTGAAAAGTTGTTCGCGTGAACCGAAGTCATCAAGAACGATGGACGACGATGTCGGTTCATGACAAGCGCCTACGAAAGGGAACTGCGGGAGGTTCTCGCAGGCACCGAGAAAGGCGTGGATGCGGTCATCAAGAGTTGCGATGAAGCCGAGCGTCGTCGAATGCGGCGTGTGCTTGAACGCCCCTTTCTCGTCGTTCGTGCGGCGGGCTCGGGTATGGAGGGAAGCGGTGATTTGGTTGCGCTTCGCGGCGATTGTTCGTTCCCCATCGAAGTGAAAACCACCAAAGCTGAGAAACTGTATTTTTCAGGACGAACAAAAGACCAGTTGGAAGCCATGATTCGAGAGGGTGAGCGCAGCGGCCTCATGCCCCTTTACGCACATCGAAGAAAGGGCGTGCGGGGCGATTCGTGGCGGTTGTTTCGGGTTGAAACGCAGGGCCTGCGCGGGACCCTTCGGTTGCTCGCACCAAAAATTCCGGCCCTGCCCTTGAACCGAAACGGTTCACCGTTTATCGATTGGGGCCAAGGCATGCCGTTGAACGAATTCATCGGTTTGATGTGCTCCGCAGAAGGGAGGGAAGACCTACAGCCATCGCTTCACATGCGCGCCAAAAAGCACGCATCAACGGCGTATCGGGATGAGGTCTCCGCAGCAGATGTCCTGGCGGAACTTGAACGCCGTCGCTCAGATGCGATGGACCTCAGAGATACGGCACCACCATTGTGAACACCAGCATCACGAGCAACACCAGGGAAGAGTAACTGGATGCTTTGGACGAGAGATGGTCCACCCACATCGGGTGCAAGTCCCACAACTTCAATTTCCGACCGATGCGTTTGACCCCGCTCAAGAAACTGTGCAACATGTCACGTAGCATATGTCCACCGTCAAACGGCACCATCGGAATGAGGTTGGTGAAACCCAAGAGGATGTTGACCCACATGAGCCAAAAGAAAAGATTCGCCATGAACAGCAAACCTTCGGTACCAAGAACGGCACTCACCGGCCCGTCGCCTGCCGTCAGCAAGGCTTCTTCAAAGGGGTGAATGGCGACGCCGTTGAGTTCAAACGGCACGATGAGGATGTTCAGAATGTGGATCGGGAGCATCAGCACACGCTGCAAGACCGAACCTTCCCACCGCGGAGAAAAGGGGCCGGCCAGCCGGTCAATACCTGCGGTGCCCTCAGAGAGACCTTCTACGCCCAAGAACGGGTCTCCGGGGGAAATATCGAGATTCCCCAACACCTCGTCCTCCCATCCAAGCGCTTTGTAGTACGCGTGTTTGTCGCCAAACGTGGCGGTGAGGGTTTCCCGTTGGCCGTCTTGCCTGAGCACCACGAGGTCAACGGTGTCGTGCGCAGCGTAACCGTCAAGGACGGTCCGGAAATCTTCGCTGCTTTGAATCGGTTTGCCGTCGATGGACACCAGCGTATCCCATGGCTCCATGCCGGCGCGTTCAGCACCTTCCCCGACGATGATGCCTTGCACGTGAAGGTAATCCTCCTTCGCCGTGACCTGCCCGGCAACGCCGCCGAGCAGGAGCAGCATCACAAAAGCAGCAAAGAGGTTTGTTGCGGGGCCTGCGGCAAACATGCGCAACCGCTCTCGACGGGGAGCACGCATCAATTCTTCAGCTTGTGGTTCTGCGAAGGCCCCGAGCGGAAGTGGGCCCAATTGGAGCAAGCCGAACGATCGGACGCGCATACCGTGGCCTCGGGCCAGCAGGCCGTGGCCAAATTCGTGAATCACCAGCGAAACGACAAAGGCCATAGCACCCCATCCGAGCGGAATCACGGGATTCAGGCCGGGGACAGCAACCAATTCGCTGGCCGAGGGCGGGGTGGCGGTTGGTGGGTTCACCAGCGAAGTGATAAACGCCAACACAACCACCAAAGCCACGGCAAGCATGGCCAGTGAGCAGACCCAAAGCGAGACCTCACCGTAGGCTCGCCAAAATTTACGTGGCTTTGCGAGGCGGTCAAGCAGGCGTTGACCTCGTTGCGTTCGAACCATCAAGACGATTCCGAGGGCGCGGGTGGCATTCCATCGGTCGAGGGTCCCGTTGCGTTCCCACGTCCGAATCAGGATGTACCATCCGAAAAGGAGGACAAACAGCAAAGTCCAGTCGGCTTGAACCGAACCCCACGAGCCCACCATGGCTCGGCGACGACCTGTTCCGCCTTGAACGTTGATATCGCTTCAGCGAACTCTGGGGGACAAAACTTGATGATGGGTTGACGCCCCTTCCCTCTCATGAACACGCATCACTCAGCCATCGAAGCATGGTGCGACGTCACGTGGGGTGAGCGACCCGTGCGCATTTCGGACTGGGCGGTTCACGACGATATCGTTCAGGTCTTCCTTCGTTTGTCGGCCAGCGTACTCATCGCTGATTTCACCCTCAACGCCAACGGACGTCTCAGCATTCAACAGCACCTTCACATCCCGCTCGAAACCTGGAACCCCGGCTCCATCCAGGGTCTTCGCACCATGGAAGGAAAAACGCGCTTCCAACATCGCCGTCAGTCCATCTTGCTCTCCAGCGAATTGAGGGTTCCCGAATGGGGGGCGGCGCTCCTTGAGGAGTGGTTGATGAGCATGCGTGGTGCGGTCAATCGGCCAAAGGACAGGGTGCAACGGCTCAATGAAATCAAGCGAATGCAAATGTCCGTTCAGCGAAATCTTGAGAGCGCTGGACTGTCAAATGCTGAGAGTGAAATCAAGGCTTTGACCGATAGGGTCGACCAAATCGATGCGCAATTATCGAACTGATTCTTCCATCGTGGTGTCAACCCCGGGAAACTGATCCTCCCCTTCGCGGTACACCGTGCGCATGTTGCTGATGAAGTTCCGCTCTTTCACGACGATGGTGAAGTTGCGAATCCCGTAGTCCTTCTCGCCGTCCAGCATTTCGAGAAGCACCTGGAGGGTGAGGCGGGCCCCTTCACGATGAGGGTAGGCAAAGACCCCCATGGACAACGGCGGAGAGATGACGCTACTGATGTTGCCGAGCTCCTCGATCGTTGCAAAGAGGTTATGATAGGTCGTCGCCAGTAATTCACGCCGTGCTTCGTCTTGGTTCGGTCGACGGCAATCGGGCCCCACGGCATGGATGATGTGAGTGAACTTCGAGGCGAGAGCAAAGGGTTCGGTGACGACGTTTTCAGTCACCGCGCAAGGAGGTGCGTTGATTTTCCGCATTTCCAAGCAGATGTTGCGGGTGATTTGGGTTAATTCCTTGCCCGCTTTTTGATGAATCATCTTGTCGATGCCTTCTCGTCCAGAGAGGCGGTTGTTGGCGGGGGTCACGAGCACGTCGCCCGAATGGTCCCAAACCTCTCCACCCATCACGCGCAAGACACCGTGCTTGCATGTTCTCGCCATGTAGAGTTCGGCCATCATTACCCCATAGAGGGCCACCCTACATATGCTCTGCGCCCTTTTTTCATGAACCGATGACGATTGCGATGTCTTCGGCTTCCTTGGGTCGAGATGGTCGACATTTGAGCGATACGGCTAAAGAGGCCCCGATGGTGCAACAACCGATGCACACAAAGCGGAGCAGTCTCGCTTTCGTGGTGCTCATGTTGGTCTCGATGGTTCCATTGCAACCCAACGGAACCGCTCCCTTACCGCCGCTCCTTGAGGTCACGAACACCATGTTTGATGGATTTCTGGTCGGTGAAGCCGAGGGTCCGTGGAACGAGACACCGATGCGAAACGTAGCCGTTCCCGACGGCTTCTCTTACGGGAGCGTCATCAACTACGGCGATGTTGGGGTCCTCATCAACAACCTCTCGGCCGAAAGCCGGACCATCGGTTGGGCCTTCGTGGCTGCGCGAAACATTTCCTTGGACCGTGTGTTCATCTTCAACGAGACCGGGACACCAACGGGCGAAACGGTGAATCGGAACCAATTCACCAACTTCTTCGCGCTTCCGTTCCTTGAAATGCTCCAAAACCGAAGTTCGTCAAACTCACTCAACTACCTCGTCACGACAAAAGGCATGCCCCTCCGCATTTCGGGTGGCAACGACAAAGCAAGTTTTGACCAGGAATTGGCTTTGCTCGGGGGCACCTACAACGCCTCCATCGGGGGGGATTATTGGTTCAACCACGATTACGGACCGCTTGCTGGAAAGGCGATGGAACCGTTCACACGCAGCAAGTACGGCTTTTTCCTCGTCACTCGACTCACCGGGTACACCGTCGATACAGCGCTCGAACTCATCGAGCGTGCGAACCAAAGTCTGGGGCAACGAGGAACCTTCGTGCTTGACTTGGCGACCAACCGAAACAACTCGGGTTACAAATTTTGGAACGATGACCTGTATGCGGCCAACACCTCGTTGAACGGAAGCTTGGGCCTCCCGGTCATGTTCGATGAGGAGACCGAGTTCATCACCAATATCTCCAACGTGATCGGTTATGCATCTTGGGGAAGCAACGACGGCGACTGGAACAGAAACCACTTGCCCAACGGTGGTTTTGACACCATCGATGCCTCTTGGCAGAGCGGGTCGCGTTATTGGACGCACAGCGGTCCGACGGTTGCCGCTGAAGACACCTTTGCATGGGCCTATCAAACCGATACCAAGCAGGGAGGAAACGGGGCGTTTGAAGCCACGGTCAAGACGGCTTGCGAACAAGACGCAGGCGACATGATGCAGGGCATCTACGGTGAGTACTTCGACAACGACGGGGTCTCGTTCAACGCCGCCTCCATGCCGTCCCTCATCGACCGAGAACCAGACCGTGTTCAAATCGAGCCCCACCTCAACCGAGCTTCCTCCAACAACGCCTATCCCGGCCTTGATGATCGATTCAAGGAACATTGGGGTGCACGGTTCAGCGGCCTCATCGATGTCCCATTTTCAGGGAACTGGAGTTTTTTCCTCAACTCCGATGACGGTTCGGAATTGTGGGTCAACGGCAACAGCGTGGTCCAAAATCACGGCATGCACGGCATGGTGGAACGTTCCGGCTACCTCAACCTCTCCGCCGGCCTCCACGATTTCCGAATCGAGTTCTTCCAAGGAGGCGGACCCCACGGTCTGGTCTTCTCTTGGCAGGGCCCAAACACCTCAAAAGCCGCTGTCCCGAGTTCGGTGTTCTATGTCGACGGCGACATCGTGCCGAAAGGCAACCGTCTCATTCATGCATGGTCCTTTGAGGACGGTTCTGGGAGCAAGGCCGTCAATGCGGTCAACACGAGTGCAAACTTGACCTTCACGGGAATGAATGCCTCAAACTGGCGCACTTGCGTGGACGGGGGGTGCTTGTGGTTTGACGGAGTGGACGACGTGGCGAGCGTTGACGTCACGGATTGGACTGGAAATTTGTCCGTGAGCCAATGGGTGTGGGCCAACGGCAGCAACCAAACAACGTACGCCTCAACCTTTGCGGTCAACGACCAAGCGGGTTCCAACCTCTCCTTCCAGCATATGATTTCCAACAGCGAGTGGAGGCTTCACAACAATCAGTCCCACCCCTTTGGCGATGTGACGCCGCAACGATGGACTCACCTCGTCTCGGTGTTTGACAGCGGGCAAATCCGTCAGTACATGGACGGGGTCTTGGTCAACACGCTCACCTACCCCAACGGCTCGTTCACCAACATCGACCTCTACAAACTCGGGGTCAATCGCGCCGGCAGTGCATTTTTCGAAGGCATGATCGATGAGGTTCTCGTGTGGGATGTGGCCTTGGACGATCACGACATCACCTCGCTTCGTCGGACCATCGTCGACAACTGCACGACCTACTCGGGGGGTGGAACCGATGTCGCACATGTTACGACCATCTTCACGGTGCCCGAGAACCTGAAGGGGCATGCGTGGATTGGCTATGTTTACGGCAAGCGAAGCGGCGAAGTCAACGGAGCCTTTGGCTTGGAATTGACCGCTCAGGACACCAACGGACAGACGCTCTCCACCAACACCTCTTCGATGAAGACTTTCACGACCTCATGGGCGGCACAATCCATTCGTTTCCGCCCTGACGCAAACGCAACCCAATTCGAAGTCAGGGTGCCCATGGACATCGCATCGACCTCAACGGACGGGCAATTCTACGTCGACACCGTGTTGCTGCGAGCCATCCGGCCTCACATGGAGTGGGTTAACGGTTCCATCGCTGACACGGCGGTCTCGACCGGTGGGCGTTCGTTCAATTGGGGAACCGCCTACGGCCAATCCCTCGTCGCCGACCTCTTAGAAGACGGTGTTTCAGGAGTGAAAGGGTACGTGTACGAACCCTACCTCACTGCGGTTGGCCTGCCAAGTGTGTACCTCACCTCGTATGCCTCGGGATACAACCTCGCCGAAAGCCACGCTGCTGCAAACCGTCTTTCGGGTTGGATGGGCGTCGTTGTAGGCGACCCGAAAATGGCGCCTTACGCCGACATCTTCCATGACATCAGCATCGTTGACGTGCGCGTGCTTGGCCCGGCAAATTTGGGCGAGGAGACCGTGATTCAGATGCTCATTGAAAACCGGGGGATGTCAACTTCGAACGGGACGCTCATGGTGCAAACCGTTCAGGGCAACAGCGTCCTCAATCAGACCTTGCTTCAACTTCCACCTGGGGACCAACCCGGAAGCAGGACCTTGGTGAACTTGACCATCGTTCCGCCTTCATCCGGCTATCTCGACCTTCGGGTACGTTATGATAACCAGAGCGAAGAGCGAAACTTCGGCAACAATCTCTACCCGTTCAGCATCGTCGTGAACGCCCCTCCCGCTGTTCAAGACGTGTACTGCAGCGCTTCGGTCGTCACTCGGGGAGCCTACACCATTTGCTCGGTTGAGGCAACGGACGATGTCAACGTCACCAACGCCGTGTTGGAATGGCAGATTGTGCCCACGAACAGCACGTGGAACGAGACGAACTGGGCGGTGATCACCCTCGGCCAGATCAATCCTACCGTCTGGGAATCAAGTTTGGTCGTCCCTGCCGATGCGAGTTTGGGATGGATCGCCTTGCGAGCAACCGTGACCGATGCCGGCAACATGACGGCACGTTTGCTGGTCACCAACGCGACGCGAGTTGCCGACGCACCCCCCTCCTGGTACGGGCCCCACGTTGAGGGGGTTGATGCAGCCGATTGGAACAAAGCCTCTCCGCTTGGAAACCGGCCCGCAGAAGGGATGTATCGTCACCTCAACACCAAGCTTACGGCTTGTGTTCAAGACGCAGATTATCGGGTTGACGACGGGTTACCGATGTTCATGGCATCCCGGGGCACCTTAGGGAACGTTTCGTATGTTCCCCAACAGGTCTCCCATCTTTACTGCTACACTGCACCGTTCAACCTGTCTTTGGGAACCGGGCTGAACGACGTGAATTTTGAGGTGCGTGCCCCCACCGGATCCTTGCTGCTTCAGCGCACAGTCCGGGTCGCAGACATGCCACCGCAACTCGAGTTGAATGTTCAAAACGATCAAGGTACGGTCCTCGACCGCGTGGTCGGTAACGGCATGGAACATCTTCGCGTCACCGTTCAAGACGTGGACGACCCAGAAACCTCGTTTGTAGGTGATGTCACGATACAATGGCCGGGTGGACAGGCGATTCTCCTTCCGCTCGACATCCCGGCAGGGACCAGCACGGTGGTGGTGCACCTTGAGAAATTGGACGTTCCTCTCGAAGCCGGCGATTTACGAATCGTAGCCTCCGGCCGGGGAGAGCACGGGGGCACCTCCATGCTCCAACTCGAACTCCCGTTTTTGCTGACGCCCCCCGAAATTCTTGTTATGAAAGCCTGCGACGCCAACGGGCCAGTGACCAACATGACCTTTGGCCAAATTGCATTGCTGCAAGTCGGTATCGTCAGCGACCGACCAATCGATGGCGTCAGCGCTCGCCTTACCCAATCGGGATGGACCATCAACGCCCCAGCCACCGAGGATCTCCCCTGGGGCGAAGGTGAACCTCCGGAGGCATGCGACCGTGCACCGTACGAGGGCCAAGAGGTGCTTTGGTTGGGTTTCCGCTTGAAGTTGGACAACGCCATGGTGGACGGGGAGGGGAAAGCGTTTCTTTCGGTGACCGATATTGACGGTTTGGTCAAATCAACCTCGCTTTCGCTCATGTTCCAACATGCTCCCACCGAGTTCGTGGACGTCATGCATTCTGAAGTGCTACCTGAAACCGACCTGTTCACCAACCTCACCATCACTG
>Ga0181605_10001815_pt1 | contig 19393 bp, 17 predicted proteins | sample 041ome_11_FD_148676 | JGI IMG/M metagenome (GOLD analysis project Ga0181605, IMG submission 148676) | Coastal salt marsh microbial communities from the Groves Creek Marsh, Skidaway Island, Georgia - 041411US metaG (spades assembly) | ecosystem: Environmental > Aquatic > Marine > Intertidal zone...
ATTTATCGTGTTTCGGTGGACCTGAGGGGAATCGAACCCCTGACCTTCTCATTGCGAACGAGACGCGTATATCCGCTACTTAGGCTTATTTGAGGCGTTTTTTGAGAGTTGGTTGTGCCATGTACTCCCCTGGTACTCCTAAGAGAATGACTTTGCCGAGTTATCCACCCCTTCGCAGGATCTCTGCAGCGACCTTGCTACCTAACTACACGGAAGCTCCTTTCGACCCGTCTGCTAGCCTCGCGCCATGCAATACCGGCCTGAGATAGATGGGCTTCGTGGCATTGCAGTAGCGCTAGTAATTACATTCCACGCTTTCCCACAGTTTCTGGGCGGGGGTTGGGTAGGCGTGGACGTGTTTTTTGTAATCAGCGGTTTTCTAATTACTTCCCTAATCATCAAAGACTTGGAGTCTAAGAGCTTTTCGCTCCGAGAGTTTTACATTCGCAGGGTTCGCCGTTTAGCGCCGGCTCTTCTCGCGACGCTGACGCTTACTGGCGTTTTAGGATGGCTGTTTCTCCCGACTGAAAAGTTTCGAGAGATTGGGTTATCGGGGCTTTCCTCGCTAACTGGCTGGTCCAACATCTATTTTTGGCGAACTTTGGACTATTTTGCCGAACCAGCGGTCGAAAATCCTCTAATCCATACATGGAGCCTCGCTTTGGAAGAGCAGTTTTACCTGATTTTCCCTGTCTTGCTCCTGATTCTCAGGGGGAAAAAACGCGTGTTCCTTCTGACCGTGGTCATAATCGCAATGCTCGCGTCGTACGTCTCTGCAGCAGCTTTGGGGCTAGGAGCTCAAAAGGTTTTCTACCTACTCCCAACAAGGGCATGGGAGCTTCTCGCTGGAGCGATGCTCGCTCTTTCCCCCAATCAATTCCGCAGGCTGACCAGAACTCGAAGTCCCGCTTTGTTCCTGGCAGGACTGGGCGGAGTAGTGACAATCATTGGCAGCGCTGTTCTTCTCCCTGAGGGTGACTACCGGGCGAGCTACTCGCTTCTACCGGTTGCGGGGACTCTGCTCGCTCTACACACTTCTTCACGAGACACCCGGATCCAAAAACTTCTGGCAATCTATCCCCTCCGTCAACTTGGCCTCATTAGCTACAGCGCCTATCTGATCCATCAGCCCCTACTGGTTTTGGCCCGTAACGCCTCGATTGAGGGTGGGACGGTAATAGAGATTTCCTTAGTCATCCTTGCGACCCTCGTCTTGGCTGGCCTCTCTTACAGGTTCATTGAGCAACCATTCAGGAGCTCGGAAAGTACACCGATTTCGACACTTCTTGCCAAGGTCTCGATCTCAGCTGTAACCGCTGCAATCGTCATGGTATGTGTGACGCTGCCGCTCGCCTCAGAAAGACCCTGGCAGTGGCCGCAAGTTGCTATTCCCGGCTTTTTGGAAGGAAGGGGAAGCCTGCAAAAAGAATCGTGGACAATCCTAAGAGGCAAGAATGCCGGGGCCAACCATGACTATTCTGGAAGAGAGGGTTCAGGATGGTTTTCTGCCACAGACCCAAGACCTTCCTTACTTATTCTGGGAAACTCTATCTCCAAAGATCTCTACAACACCCTTTACCATTCCGAGGAAGCTACTCGCGGGTTCCAACTAGGCCGAATGGGTGTGCAGATTAGGGACCTTGAGGATACTCATGAACTTTTTCAATCCGCTTCATACAGGGACGCATCCGTTGTAATTGTCGCGTCTTTCCTGAACTCCGACGACGTAGAGAATCTTGAGGCAGTCTTGAATAGGTTGAAAGCTGACGGAAAAAGCGTCGCGGTTGCGATTGGAATTCCGAGGGTGACCATTAACCAGCCAGACAGCTGGATTTGGATTGACAAATTGGTGTGGCGCCATCAGGAAAGGTGGCCAGATGCGTACGAAATCTCTGAGCGGGTAAATGAGGATTTCTACCAACTCTTGCAGGAATCATCAGAATCCGAGACAAACCTCGCTGCCCGCCAGATAGCCAACAAGGTGGGCGCCGTAGTCTTGGAAAGACTCGAATACATCTGTGAAATCGAGAAAAAATCCTGCTTCGCGGTAGGGCCCGGCCTTGAGAAGTACTTTTACGACAATCACCATCAAACCCTCGACGGTTCTAAGTTTTTTGGCTCCAGAATTAGCGAGATCGACTGGCTAGACGGCCTAAAGTGAAGGCTTTGCGCCTAACGTTCGAACGCATATAGCCCTTGCCCTTGGGCAATCGATAAGCATGCGTACGAGCCCGCTGTTCGCCTACTGCGGGGCCACCACAACCGCGACGGCTTGCGCTGTGTCCAGCCTCGAGTCTCACATACCCGGGATCCGGGTCCTGTTGGGTAATCGCTTAGGCTTCAAATTTCGAAACGTGACAGCGTTACAACGTGACAGCGTGACACCCCCACACCCCCGGGGCGGATTCTGGGGGGTAGAGCGATTTCTCAGGGGTGCTTAGTTGTGTACCCGACAGCCCAGGCTTTTGCACGCATTGGCGAAACCAGACCTAATTTGGGTTCCAATCGCTTGCTACGGTAGCGCTATGGAACAGAACTCAGAGGGCGGGAGCAACAGAAAGAGGAACTGGGCTTTTCCTGTCCTTTTCACCATCGGGATTTTGGCCTATTTGCTTCGCACGCCCGGAGGGATTCGAACCCCCAACCTTTTGATCCGTAGTTACCTTTTTGAGCCGGAACTCGGGCTGTTTTCCCTATTTTATCAGGGTTTTGGGTGTCAGGAATGGTCACCAAATGTCAGGAATGAGACCTTTTCCACTGACATATTTGGTTCTTACCACTCGTCATCCAGACGCTCTAGAAACCGTGGCGCGAAAAACGCGCTGACCGAGGCACATATTAGGCTTCGCGCTGACGACGACCCCTGGCCACTTCAATCATGTCGAGAGCCTGTTCGGGGGTTTTGCTTTGAATGACCTCAGCGATCAAATCGAGAGAGAGATTCTCTACCCCTTTGAAGCGGATACACGACTTACCCATATCTAGCTTTAGGCCTCGAGCAACCCACTTAGCCTGAAAATCTTCGAGTTGGTCCTGGCTCGAATACAAACCAGTCAAGTAAAGCGAGCAGTAGTGCTTCTGAGAGCTCAAGGCCACCCACATCAGTGGCTGGCCGTTGTATGTCGGCCCCGACAGGTCAGTGGGAATCTCGTAGGAAATCATCCCCCAGTTCATTACCTCGTTGAAGCCGGTAGGGAGATTGTCGTTTATGAGCTTCCTAATCGTAGATATCGTTTGCTGGCGCTCAGGAGAAAGTGAACTGAGGTACTCGTTCACTGTCCGGGCGCTGGAGGACACCATTCCAAGACTGTATACAAGGGCGCACGAAAGAGTGAAAGAGGCCCGGCCTTGAAGTCCAGACCCAATGGCACGCCCGGACCCCAAGGAAGTAGGGCCCGGGCTTGTCAACCCCTCGCTACAAGAACAGGAGCCCGTGTGCCACCGGGACCGCAATGATCAGAACGGAGAAAATCACCGCAAAGACCGCGAAGCCCGTGAATGAAGCTCCGAAGCCCGTAGCTTTCATCTCGTCGGACATGTCTGCCGCGAGCCTCTTCATGTCGTCGATAGTCGACATGACGAATAACAACACTCCAAGGGTTTCCGCCACGGAAATGATGAACAGAGGGATTCCGGAGGTTGGCCCCGCAATGCCAAACGCGATGATGTAGACACCCGCCATTGCGAAGTGCAGGAGAACCCACGCGACCATGGGATACACCCTGTGGTTGAACCAGGGGACGAGTTGCTCTGAGCTAAATTTCATGAGTTCCATTCCTTTAGTTTTCTGAATCGTTCCAGTGCAACACACCAGAGATGATCATTCCCAGTGCCCCCACTATGGGAATAACCCCAAAGTCTGGAGCGAAATTGCCGTAGCCGACAACGGGTCCAACGAGCACGAGCAATCCGAGGAGCACCCAAACCAAAATGCTGACACCCATGCCGAAAGTCAGGCGAGCACGGGTAGCACCACGGGCAAAGTAGCCAATACCTGCAGCAGCAAAAAGATAACCGCCCGTGAACACGAGGGAGTACCACGTTCCGACCGCAACATCTGCAGGAGCGGTCGACAAGCCGGCGGCTGCGTTCGCTTCTTCCGTAAAGAACAGCGTCATCGTGACGCCCATTCCCCAGAACAATGTGGTGAAGAGTAGCCAACCGACCGGATTAAAGAACTTTCTCATACCCTGACCTTTCAATGGAATAGATCGACCGAGTACCGCACCCCTCCAAGGCTTCCGCCCAGGGCTCAGGCAGTCTTGTACGAAATGATCATCTTTCAGGCCGAACGTATGACCGGCTAGGCGACGTGTAGGGTGTCTGCTCCCGTCCTCGGCGTCAGGCGATACTGTCCGGGGGAAATACCGGAGTGCTCGATAAATCGATGAGTAAAGTGCGCTTGGTCAAAGTAGCCAGCCTCAGCGGCAACCTCAGCCAGACTCATGGGGCCATTGAGTAACTCCAAAGCTTTGCGGTATCTCCGCAACGAAGCGTGACGACTGAGAGACGTGCCCAGCCACTGTTTTGCGAGACGGTTTGCATGAGCCCGGGAGTAGCCGGTGAGATCCATCATCTGATCAACTTCTGGAACCTTCCTGCCATCCCCGAACAAATCCACAAATTTTCTCCGGAAAGACAAGAACTCCGGCACTCCTTCTGCCGCTCGGAGTCGGGTCGCCAACCAAGACTCGATGGCTCTCGCCCGCACAGTGAAATTCGGCAAAGTGTTGAGGAGGTCCTCGAGCGGCCTCACATCAATGCCCAGGTGCATGGGCGCCACAGTGCGGTTCGCCAACTCTGAAGCTGGAATGCCAAAAATCAACATGGCAGCCGCCGGCGTCATCATCGCCAAAATTACGTGTATGCGTCGTCCCGCAACAATTTGGGGGCGGTTCGCAACCGAGAACACCAAGGAGAACTCGTTCCTCTGTGTGCGGTCTGACGGCGAGTCGTCTCCCAAATAGAACTCTGTTGTTTGATTCCGCTCAAGAAAAAATGCAATTTCAACGCTGCCGTTCGGCATAATCAACGCCCTGCCCGGCCGATCTTGCCTCAGCTCTCCAATGAAATGAACAATTCCCGCTAGTTCCCGGGGAAAATAGATTTGAGGGTCAAAAGGCTCGACCTCGGGCTCCACCACAGCAAGCGACATAGCTCAACCGTCCTCATCACAGTGAGAGTTCCTTCTCAGATGGAGCCTGACCGTAGCGCAGTAATGTGTCGTGCTTGTGAACAGTCGCACGCCCGGAGGGATTCGAACCCCCAACCTTCTGATCCGTAGTCAGATTGGCGAAGCCCCCATTTACCTCTATTTACTGGGTTCTAGCGAGACGATAGATAGCGCGTGCCCACTATGTGCCCACTAGAGGCTATTTACTCCCGCTCCCATTTATGCTCCCTTGAAGAGAGAACCCGAGACGCTTAGAGGCCACTCTGTGCCCTCCCAGGGTAACGGGGAGAGGCAACCTGTGGAGAGTCCCCGCAAGCAACCCGCTCGACTAGTTACTCTTCGAACTATGGGACCTTGGGAATACCTATCGAGCCCGAACGGTCCACGGTGTCTAGTTCGAACTGATCTGACACCTTCACCACCGCCTGTTCTCAGGTGTACTCCTAATGTACTCCTAAGGCATTGAGATTCGTAGTGTTGCGCTGGTATCCGTTGTGTGCCCTCAGATAGCCCTATTCAGGCGTTATACCGGGAGATTCGGCGTGTATTCCGGTGGACCTGAGGGGAATCGAACCCCTGACCTTCTCATTGCGAACGAGACGCGCTACCAACTGCGCCACAGGCCCGAGCGCCACCAAGATTAGCACCGGGCAACCAGCCTTCAGGAATGAGTTTTACAGCTTCCATCCCTAGCGTGAGATCGTGGTAAAGCCCTCAAAGACTCTGGCCCGGGTTGATCGCACGGTCATTTCGTTCATGGACAAGGTTGCCTTACCGTTTCTTCGCATCGGTATCGGCGTAGTTTTTCTTTGGTTTGGCCTGCTCAAAGTCTTTGGAGTGAGCCCCGCTGCGGATCTCTTAGCCGCGACGGTCTACTGGTGGACTCCTGAGGTGATTGTTCCTGCAATTGGATTGTGGGAGGCACTGATCGGAGTCAGCTTCCTCATTCCCCCATTGACTCGAGTGGCGATTCTTCTCCTCGCGGGTCAAATGCCAGGAACCTTCCTTCCTCTGGTGCTTCTGCCGGAGGTGTGTTGGGACGTGTTTCCCTATGCACTCACCCTCGAGGGTCAATACATCGTGAAAAACCTCGTGATTATCGGTGCGGCGCTGGTAATTGGTTCTCGGCTTCAAGCGCTTCGCTCGGACGCACAGACCAGCCAAATCCCAGTGGCCTAGCCCTAAACCGCGCGGCGCCGCCTTAGCACTTCGTCGAGATCGTGAGCGGCGGCGCTACCCCGCTGGGGCACTCGTCCCATCTGGTCGAACTGTGAGACAGGAGCGAGGGTCTGGGCTTCCGCTGCGGCCTCTTGCGGACGTGCTTGGGCAGCAGCCATGCGGGCTTTGCGAAGGAGCTCTTCACGAGAAGGCAGTGACTCCTGCAGTGAGACGGCTTGACGGGCCGAGAGAGGCTCGGGAAGGGTCGGCGGAGTCCACGCCCGCGCTGATCGTGCCACCCGGGCGGGTTCAGTGCGCTGAATGGGCGTCGCGTGCGCCACTTTCGCCACTAAACCTCGTTGTTGGCGAGCAAGAAACGCAAGAACTATGAAGCCGAGCAGCGTTTTTCCACCCAGCGCCACCGTCACCCAGAATGCCGCTTGAAGACTGATGGATGAGACCAAACCGAAGAGCCCTATGGCGGTAAAAAGGGTGGTCGTAGAGCGAAGAGTCCTGCGGCGGCGAGCGGCTACTTCGGCTTTCGTATAGGACACTTCCTTGAGTTTGCGCTCCGCGATCCGGTGTTGTTTCGCAATCTCCCGCGCGGAGAGCTCCGCACGAATCTCTTCGGTGGTTTCGTTGGTTTCAGCGAGAAGCCTCAGGGTTTGACCCAGGCGGGCCGCGTTGCGCTCTGTCGCCAGGTACTCGCTTCTGCGCATCCAAATGGGAACCAAATACACAAGCCACAATGCTGCAGCAACTAAAAGCAGCAAGGCCGTGCCCGAAAACGGAGTTTCCACGCCTTTCAGGCTAAAAGTAGGCGTGCGCTCCGGCCCGCATCCCGCTACCTCGGCGTGTTTAGCGCGGTGGAAGGTGGAGGGGATTGCGCATCTGCACCTGCACGAATTCGGGGATGTCCGCTACTCCTGAGGGAACAAGTCCTTTTTCGTATCGGTTGAGCACACCACCTGGCACTTCGTCGACGGTGAGCGCAAAACACAGGTGGTCTCGCCAACGCCCGTCGATGTGAATGTAGCGGCGACGGAAGCCCTCGAAGCGGAAGCCCAGCTTCTGCACGATGCGAAATGACGCCGTGTTTTCGGGGCGGATACAAATCTCCATTCGGTGAAGTCCGCGCTCATAAAACATGTAATCCGTGACCATGGCCACCGCGGCGGGTGTGATTCCCTTACCGGCCTGGTCTTTGACGACCCAATAGCCGAGGCTCGCGGAGCTGAGAGAGCCGTAGGTGATCTGAGAGACATTGAGCTGGCCCACCAGGGAGCCCTCTGATTCCATCACCATCGGAAGACCCGAGCCCTGTCGGGCGAGGCGCAGAAGAGAGCGCACCGCTGCTTTCTGATCATCGGCGACCATACTGCGCACAGGACTCGTGGCCTCCCACGGCTGTAACCACGCGCGGTTATCGGAGAGCGCGCGTTCAAGTGCGCGCCAGTCAGAGCGCTTGAGACCCCTGAGCGTTACAAGGGGGTGGTGGAGGGTCGGTAACGAAAACGACACCGGCCTAGTCCCTCTCCAAGCCCCCGACGAAACCCTTCAGCCATTCGGTGAATCCCGGGCCGAGGTCTTCACGGTCTGACGCCACCTGAACGATGGCTTTCAAATAGTCCATGCGATCGCCCGTGTCGTAGCGACGCCCGCGGAACACCACACCCATCACTCCCCCACCCGCGCCCGTCTGAGCGAGAGCATTGAGAGCATCGGTGAGCTGGATTTCTCCTCCCGAACCCGGTTGCGTCTCGGCCAGTTCGGCGAACACGTCAGGCTGGAGAACGTAACGGCCGATGACGGCGAGGTTGGACGGCGCGTCGTCGGCTTTGGGCTTCTCGACTAACTCGGTGATGCGCACCACCGAGTCCTCGTCGGTTGCCTCGACTGTGGCGATGCCATAGAGGTGAACCTGCGAGGGGTCGACTTCCATCAGGGCCACGATGGACGAGGGGTGCCTGTCATAGAGGGCAACCATTTGTTTCAGCAGGTCATCGCGAGAATCGATGATGTCATCACCTAAGAGCACCGCGAAGGGTTCTTGCCCGACGTGCATTTCCGCTCGACCCACGGCGTGGCCCAGACCCTTGGGGTCCCCTTGGCGGACGTAGTGAATAGTCGCGAGGTGGCTCGATTGGTTGACCTCGTGCAGCCGGTGATTGTCACCCTTGCGCTCGAGCACCATTTCTAATTCGGTGTTGCGATCGAAGTGGTTCTCTAGTGCGTTCTTGTTCCGCCCCGTCACCATCAGCACATCGGTGAGCCCCGCTCCTACGGCCTCTTCCACCACATATTGGATGGCGGGCTTGTCGACCACGGGAAGCATTTCTTTCGGCATGGCCTTTGTCGCGGGTAAGAACCTCGTGCCGAGGCCCGCCGCCGGGATGACCGCTTTCGAAATGGGCATAGAGACAGCGTAGTGGTCGACCTAGACTGGCTGCATGGCCACTGGGGATGCCACCTTGAAACCGGCGCTGCGCGCCGAGACAAGGGAGCGTCGGCGCATCATGACCTCCGATGAGCGCGAGAGCTTCTCGAACCAGCTCACCGAGCAAATGGCCGCCCTCGTCACTGAACTCGACGCACAGACCATTGGCTGTTACCTCTCCACAGTGGACGAACCCCCGACGAGAGCTTTCGTCGAGTGGGCACTCGACCAGGGCAAGGACGTGCTGCTTCCCATCAGCCGGGAGGACGGCCTGTTGGATTGGGCGCGTTTTGACCGAGGGGCGGAAGACCTTGACCTTTTGGGAATGCCAGTACCCACCTCCGAGCTTCTGGGGCCCATGGCGATTGATAGCGTCGACCTAATGCTGATCCCCGCGGCACGGGTGGATCACACAGGAGCACGGCTGGGATGGGGCCGAGGGTATTTCGACCGCACCCTCGGGTCAATGGCGCACAGGCCGCCCGTGTTTGCCGTGGTTTACAATCATGAAGTTGTCGACTCAGTTCCCACCGAGTCGCACGACCAAGGTGTTGATGGGGCGGTCACGCCCCAGGGAACCATTCGGTTCTAAGCCTCTTCATCGCTCAAGGAGACCACTGTGCCCACCTACTCGTATCGCTGCCGCGAATGCGGGGTCGAATTCGATATTCAACAACACTTCAGTGACGACGCGCTCACCGAGTGCCCCCAGTGCAAGGGCTCGCTGCGCAAGCTCTTCAGCGCGGTCGGTGTGACGTTCCAAGGCTCCGGGTTCTATCGCACCGACTCTCGCGCCGAATCCTCGGGTAAAAAGTCTTCTGCGAAAAAGGATTCGGCCAAGAAAGAGTCGAAGCCTAAGAAGAAAGAGACCAAGAAGGCTGCTTCGAGCTCTTAGTAGTGCGGGGGCTTCTCCGCTTTCAACCGCTCGTCGTTGTCATTCTCGCGGTGTCGCTCTGGCTCGCCCACGGGAGCGGGTTCGGTTCCCTCCGGTGGCGGCACCACTACCCGTCGCCGCGGACGAGCGTTACTCGCACTCTCAGACGGCGGTGTGTTCTGCGTCATTGTGGGAGTCCTCGACGTCAGAATCCGGCTCGTCAGAGTCGATGACGCCCGTCAGCCGGGCGATGCGCTCGGCCACCCCATCGGGGTTGGCGAAGAGTTCGAAGGTGTGGACGCGCACGTAGTGCCATCCCAATCGGTGCAGCGCCTGGGGGCGCAGTCGCAAGCCCTCGCGAATGGACGTCTGCTGCAGCACACGATCGGTATCGAGCGCTACACACACGCCGTTCGCCGTCGCTGCGAGAGGCACCACTGAATGGTGGTCAAGGCTCGTCGTAATCCCGTAGCGCTGCAGACGCTTTGCCAGATCGACCAGCATCGGATCGGGATCATGCGTCACGTCGGGAAGAGCGGGAGGGTTCTCAATTTCGCTGAGTACTTTGCCAAGCGCCCTCACCGACGGCAGCAATCGCTCATCGCTGAGCTCCACTGGCGAGAGACAACTCACGACGTGGAGGTGCTTACGCGCCCGGGTCAACGCGAGCGCCAGAAGCCGCTCGCCACCAGGCTGGGAGAGCATCCCTAGGTCGCTGAGAACCCGACCGTGTGGGGTGCGGCCGTAGCCCAGTGAGAAAATCACTCGGTCGCGGCTCATCGCGTGGGCTTGCCGCAACGTCACCGCTACAAAAGGCTCGATACTCTCCTGGGTGAAGAAGTCCGCAAGATCTGCGCGGTTTTGAACCTCTCGCGAAACCCCTTCGAACACCCGTTGGGCGTGACGTGCACTCGCCGTAATGACCATGAGCGACTCGTGAGGAGTCGTGAGCGCGTGATTGATGACGTGGTCAACAACCGCGCGTACTTCTGAATCGACGCTCTCAATAACTCCCGTGATGGGGTCCGGCAAACCGTAGCCATCTTCCACCATGTCGAGGGCCACACTGCGGTGTCCGAGGAAACTTCCTGCCCACGGCAGGGACACGATTTCACCTGCGTAGAGGTTGCGGTCAACCACATCAGCGAGGTCGTCGCCGGTGACGCGGTAACTGCGCGTGAGGGCATGAGACGGAAGCAATTCGGAGAGCACTCCGAGTGCCGACTGTGGGTGGAGAGCCTCGGGGTCGTGAGAATCGAGCTCACCCTCGGGTGCAAGCCCCACGCTAAAGGCCTCTGGACGCTGGACCACTGGGTCGCCGAAAGCGACCACCTGCTTGCCTCGGCGAATGGCTGGTGCGACCTCGGGCAGAGTCACCGAACCTGCGTCGGCAACAATCACCACATCGAAGCTTTGGGTGGGAGGCAACTTCGCCACGTCATACGGGCTGGCGAGCCACACGGGAGCGAGGGCCCGAGAAAGATGGGGGGCTCGCTCTTGAAGATTACCGGGGGTCATGCGACCCGACTTCAGCGCACCCTTCAGCCAGCTCGCTTCTTCGGGCCAATCCATCAGCCCCACCGACCAGCGCTCTGCCAGCTGCCAGGCGAGGCGCTTCGCGTTGGAGGCCGCGTGCGCTTCATCGACCAGGCGGAAATCAGATTCGAGTCGCTGCAGAATGTTGGTGTCTTGGCCGAGCAAATCTTCGTTACCCGCCAGGATGTGCTCCAGCGCGGCGCGCCACCACGCCAACTCCAATTCACTGGCCACCTGGTCCCCGGTGACATGTCGGTTCGCAAAATCATCGACGAGCTCTGAGAGGTGCAGTTCTTTGAGGGTGTCAGTAACCTGGGCCCGCTCTTCCAGGGTTTTGAGCACTTCGGACTCCTCGGCGAGCTTCCCCAGAAGCTGCGTCAGCGCGTCGATGCCCATCTGAGACAGCGCGTCAGCTCCCTCACGACCGAGAGTCTGGTCGAGCTCGTGGATGTCCTGTTCGACCTCCTGCAACAGCGGCTGCACGTCAGCCAAACCCGGTGGCACAGCGGGCGGGTGACCGGTTTCGACAAAACGGTTCCACAGGTGACGCTGTTCATTAATGCGAGTCAAGGCTTCGTGAAGGTCGGCCACGTGCATACCGGGGCGAATGTATTCCTTCGCTAGAGACTTCAGTCGGCGCCGCTGCACCCTCCCGAGCTCGTGAGCCTTCTCACTCGGACCCGTGGCGGTGATGAGGTCGGTCAACGGCCGATCAAACACCGCCGGCTGGAAACGATCAAGAGAGTCGCGCACATCCACCAAGAGATGGATGAAGAGCGCCAATTGGCCGAAGTCTTTGGGGGAAGGCAGCGGAGTCTGCTCGAGGACGGAGTGTGCCGCCTCTACCAAACGCGGAAGCGTCTCTGAGACCAGACGCTTCGCGATGTGTTGAGAGCGTTGGGCGTGCTCACGGTCTCTAAATTCCACGCCGTACCACGGTGAATCGTTGGGTCCGAATCGGAACTGGCCGAGATTCGCCGCTTCCCGCAGCAACCCAGCCGCCTCTTCGCGACGCTGCGCGAGGGCGACGAGAGCTTCTGAGTTGAGCTTGACCGTCGTCTGAGGAGGGTTGTCTTGAAGGCTCAAGCGCGAGAGCCAATAGACGGCCTCGAGAAAACTGGCACCGACTGTGCTGTCGACGTGGCTGAGTGCCGCGCGGTAGCGCACGATGACGTCGCGCAGGCGCTCCAGTGCACCATCCACATCGCTGGAGTCCACCGGGCGCGCTTTTTCGTTGCGGCCAATGGAGCGCACCAAGTCACGTCGGAAATCCCCGAGGCGAACTGCCATGCCGGGAAGCTTTGTGCGGGCGAGGCGGTCACTAATCGCGTTGAGCGTGGCCCGCCGGGGACTCACCACCAGCACCTTTTTATTGTTGGCAACGAGTGCACCGAGGGCGTTGACCATGGTTTGGGTGCTTCCCGTTCCCGGGAGGGTGCGCACGGTCATGGAGTTGCCCGCGAGGATGTGAGTCACGATGAGGTCTTGTTCGGTGTCTGCATCGACAATGAGCCGGTCCACACCGGGCGAGCGGCGGTCTGAGTCAGGAACTTCCACGGGAACGCGCGATCCGCGCACTTCAGCGAGCGCGGCCGGGTTACCCCCCAGTGCGTCCAAAACGGGGTGAGAAAGAGAGACGGCATCGGCCAAGAGCGGCGCAGCCACATCGGCGAAGCTGCCGACGATGAGCTGCGCTTTCACGCTGACGTCGTCGCGGTGAGCGGTGAGGTCACGAAGACGATCAAGCGCCGCATTGGGCCGAAACGCGCCGTGGTCATCAGTGAGGCGCACGAAAGCTTCGGCGTCGAGGTGGAGCTCGAGGTGTTTTGCAAACTCCCGCTGCAGTGCAGGGTTGAGCTTGATGCCGGAGCGCTGCAGGGTGAATTCGATATCGGAGCCTCGCCGACGAATGGCCATCGGTCGTAAGAGCAACGGTCCGCGGTAGGTCACGTCGTCGTGTCGCCACTGCACGAGCCCAATACCCAGCTGAATAGATTCAATACCGCGTGCGTGGAGGAGTTCGGTGTGGTGCTCCAGCAGTCGAGTGGCAGCCCGATGGGCGCTGCGACGCTGAATATCGTCTCGCACGAGAGCGCTCAGAAGCGTCGGCGATCCGGCGATAAGCCGGGCGAGACCACCGGGGTGGCTGTGGCTGAGGTCAACCCGCGTGGTGGGGTCATCACTCAAGTGAATGAGTGGGTTAGGGCCACCAATGGTGGCGATTTGGCTGCGCCAGTCGTCCCAGGCGGACGCCGCCTGGTTCACCGGATAGACGTCTGGGTCGCCGACAGACACTTGGGAGGCAAACTCGCCGTTGGAGGGGAGCGCCTCATCCCAGAGGTCCGATGCCCCCTGGTCGTCATCTACCGAGTCGACACGCCACACGCCAAAACACTACGGGCGGGCCCTCCGGAGCCCCGGTATCCCACGCCGGGGAGGAAAAACCGCTGATTTACCGGGTCAGAGGGCCGTCGTTGCGGCTGCTTCCACGGGCAGGCCGGAGCGGTATCGCTCTAGGAACTGCGCGAAGCCCGCGACGTCGTCAGGTTGCGGCTCCACCGTCTCCGTGGGAGCGTCGGCAAACACAATGTCGTTCAAATACGACGCCAAATCGGTGTGATCTGAGGCGGCAAAAGCTGCGAGCACCGCGATACCCCACGCGCCACCCTCCGACGCACTCTGCGCGACGGATACCGGTGCACCAATGGCGGCAGCGAGGAATCTTTGGGCGACCCCAGCTGTGCGGAACATGCCACCGTGTGCGGACATCCGATCGAGCTCCACTCCTTCTTCATCGAGCACCCGCATACCGATGCTCAATGTGCCAAACACACCATAAAGCTGGGCACGAATAGCGTTGGCGAGTGAAAAGTCACTATCTGGGGTGCGCACAAACAATGGTCGCCCCTCGGTAATCCCGGTGATGGGCTCACCCGCGAGGTAGTTGTAGGCGACGAGGCCCCCGGCGTCGGCATCTCCTGCGAGTGCTTCGGCAAAAAGCAGGTCGTAGACGCCATCACTATCGAGCCCAGTTCCTGACAACTCGGCGAAACGACGGAACATTCCTACCCATGCGGCGAGTTCACTCGCGCCGTTGTTGCAGTGAACCATCGCCACGGTGTCACCCAGGGGCGTGGTGACGACATCGAGTTCATGGTGGACCTCAGCGAGCGGCCGCTCCAACACCACCATCGCGAAGATGCTGGTGCCCGCGCTGATGTTGCCGGTGCGGGGCGCGACGGCGTTGGTGGCCACCATTCCGGTCCCCGCGTCTCCCTCGGGCGGACACATGTGTGCCCCCGCTTCCAATCCACCGCTGGGGTCAAGCAGTGCAGCGCCCTCCGGGGTGAGAACCCCGGCGGGCTCGCCCGCCACCAACACTCGTGGCAGCAGTTCTATTACTGAACAACACAAAGCGGACGAGGTATCGAGCGAGTCGAATGCGCTAACCATCGTCGAGTCGTAATCGTGGGTGGCGGTGTCGATGGGGAACATGCCCGACGCATCACCGACGCCCAACACCTTCTCGCCGGTGAGCTTCCAATGAACGTAGCCGGCCAACGTGGTGACGAATGACACCCGAGACACGTGCTCGGCGCCCTCTCGAATGACCTGTTGGAGGTGGGCAATCGACCAGCGCAAGGGAATGTTGACTCCGAAGAGTTCGGTCAACTGCGCCGCCGCCTCACCGGTGTTGGTGTTGCGCCAGGTGCGAAAGGGCACCAGGAGCTCATCGTTGGAATCGAACGCGAGGTAGCCGTGCATCATCGCGGAGACACCCACTGAGCGCAGCGAAGTCAACTCCACTCCGTAGTCATCTTTCACCGCAGTGCGAAGCTCGGCGACGGCGGCTGCGAGGCCGGTCCACACATCGGCCAGGTCGTAGCTCCACAACCCGTCGACCAACTGGTTTTCCCACTCAAACCCTCCCACCGCGAGCACCTCAGCGGGGTTGTCCCCCACCAGGCACGCCTTGATGCGGGTGGAACCCAATTCGATGCCGAGGCTTGCCGAGCCTGAAGAAATCATGTCTGCCGCTGCGCTCATCGTCGGTCATCCTCGCTCTGGCCGTACACGTTTTGGTAGCGCGCATAGAGCGCGTCGATTTTTTCTTGAGGGATGGGTATGAGCTCTCCACCTTGGCGGGCAATGTGGGTGTTGCGGGCGGCGTCTTCACACATCACCGCCGCCTTCACCGCATCCTTCGGGCTCACCCCGATGGTGAACGGACCGTGGTTTTGCATCAACACGGCGCGTGAGCGGTGGCCTCGAAGGGTCTGCACAATGCCTTGACCAATCGAATCATCGCCGATGATGGCAAAGGGGCCGATGGGGATCGGGCCCCCAAACTCGTCTGCCATTCCCGTCGTCACACAGGGAATTTCCTCGCCGCGCGCCGCCCAGGCCACGGCGTAGGTCGAGTGGGTGTGCACCACGCCACCCACCTCTGGCATGTGGCGGTACACGTAGGCGTGGGCGGCGGTGTCACTCGACGCGTTTCTCTCGCTTCCGAGCGTTCCCTCCACCACGACACCATCGAGCGTGCACACCACCATGTTCTCCGGCATCAGATCGTCGTAGTCAACGCCAGAGGGTTTGATGACGAAGTAGTCCATCCCGGGGACTCGGCCGGAAATGTTGCCACCGGTCCACACCACCAGGCCATAACGCACAAGCTCAGCGTGCAGACGGCACACTTCCTCACGCATCGCCTGAATTTCAGCATTGGCGTCTAACTCGTGAGCCACAGGTGTCCCTCTCATAGTGGTCTGACCAACGTGCCCCTGGAGGGACTCGAACCCCCAACCCTTTCCTTAGGACGGAACTGCTCTTCCATTGAGCTACAGAGGCTGACTCGCAAAAGTCTACCGGCGCCCTTCCGCGCTAGCGTGGGAGCGATGAAGATCTACCTGGTGACGATGGGGTCCCGCGGTGACCACGAACCCTTTCGCGCCCTGGCGCTCGAAGCGGCTCAGCGTGGCCACGACGTGCACTTCGCCCACACGACGGATTTAGCGGCGGACCCGCAGGCGCCGTACACCGAATGGGAGCTGCCTGGTTCTATCAGCGCTTTCATCGCGAACCAAGGTGTCAGCGTCATCAAGGCTTTGCGCGAATACAAGGAAGTCTCGCTCCCGCTCCTCCAAGGCATTTGGGATGCGAGTAGCAAGCAGATCAGGGACCTGCGACCCGATGTCGTGGTTTACCACCCCAAGATTCAGAGCGCGCCGGTCATCGCCCACGAAGTAGGCGCGCACGCGGTCATCGCCGAAATTGTGCCGATGCTCACGCCCACTCGCGAGTTCGCGGCAGCCGGTATTCCCCTCTCACTACCTGGTTGGCTCAACCGGGCGAGCTATTCACTCGTCGACGCCGGTATCGCCGCGTTTGGTAATCAAGCAAAGAACCTGGCGAAGGACTTAGGCGTGAGCTCCTGGGCCCCCGATCAGGTGCTCTGTCCAGTCAGCCTCTCACTGGTCCCTCAACCCGCCGATTGGCCGGACAATGCGCTAATCACCGGCCAGTGGTGGTGTTACTCCTCCGAATCTCTCGATGACGAACTGGCTGATTTTGTTCGCTCAGGCAACGTCCTCTGCGCCGGCTTTGGGTCGATGAAACATGGTGACGCGGATAGTCGAGCCAGAGTTATTGTGGCGGCCGCCCGGGAGCTTGGCATGAAGGCGCTTCTTGTGACCGGGTGGGGTGGCATGAGCGTGCCCGAAGACCTCGCTGCATCGAACGATCTGTTGGTGAGAGAGAGCGTTGCCCACGAAGCCCTCCTCCCCCACGTCTCCCTCGCGATTCACCACGGCGGCTCGGGGACCGTCCACGCCTTCCTCCGCGCGGGTGTCCCCAGCGTCATCATGCCGTTCATTGCCGACCAGCCGTGGTGGGCATGGCGGCTTCATGCGGCGGGGCTCGGCCCGAAAGCTCTCTCACCCAATACGCGCTCGACAGCAGCGGTAGTCACCGCCTTGCAACAGGCTCACCTGTGTCGGCAGGCGGTCAGCGCTGCATCTCGTGCGATGGCTGGGGAACACGGTGTGGCCACCGCGATGGAGGCTATCGAAGCGTCCTACGCCGCCTGAGCGAGGTATTCCTCCCAGTGCGGTTGGGGGCGCTCAATACCGCGGACCAACCAGGCCGAGCCATACGGCGCCTTGGGGGTGGTGTGGAGCTGCCAGCCCATTTCTTGAGGAGTGCGGTCGCCTTTGATGTTGTTGCATTTGAGACAGCAGGCGACCAGGTTTTCCCAGCTATCTTGCCCACCGCGTGAGCGGGGAACCACGTGGTCAATAGTCGTCGCGTTGTGACCGCAATAGGCACAACGGTTGGAATCTCTGCGGAGCACCCCCCTGCGGGAGACGGGGACGCTGTGGGCGTGTGGCATGCGCACATACCGTGAGAGCACCACCACGGTGGGCCGCTGGAATTCACCCACGACGGTGCGCACGGGGTGTGCGTGGTCGGTTTCCAAAATGTGTGCTCGACCGTTCATCACCAACACCAGTGCCCGGCGATAGCTCACCACGGAGAGGGGCTCGTAGCCGGCATTGAGAACGAGGGTGCGTTGAGCGGGATCATTGAGCGCCACCTGAGTGGGTCGTTGCAGCAATTGGGTCATGATCCCTCCTCCGGCGTCCGTGTCGAGGACACAAAAAAGGGCACTGTCTTCAGACAGTGCCCAATGGCGTGGTGTGGCAGACACACGAGCGCGCGTGGCCGGTGTCCCACCTGTATCCGGAAGTGCGTGCGGGAGTCGCAGACAGCCTGAGAGTGAGGCGTCATAGCTCTCTCCTTCCCGCAAACCTGAGGCCGGATACCCCGAGTGTATTCGTTGGCGCCAGAGTTTTGCGGTATCGAAACACAGCCCTTACGCGTGTTGGATCAGGCCGCGACGTAGAAGTGGGCCGCGAGTTCGTCGGGAATCGTCAGCGGCTTCTGGCTCTCCAAAGAGGCCACCGTGATGGTGCCCTCGCCCGCTCGTGTCGCGCTGATTCTCGCCCCTGGCACGATCTTCCACTGAGCGAGTTGTTTCAGCATTTCCGGGTCGAATTGCGCCGGCTCACCGATGCGGCGCAGCAGTGCGGTCGCTTCACTCTCCGAGACAAAATCAGTGAGTCGAATGACACCCTCGAGAAACGGTGCAGCCTTCTTTCCTCCGATGAGATCGAGCCCAGGTATCGGGTTCCCGTAGGGCGACTCGGTGGGGTGGCCCAGCATCTCCAAAAGCTTGCGCTCCACCTCGTCACTCATCACGTGCTCCCAGCGGCACGCCTCATCGTGCACCAACGACCAGTCCAAGCCGATGACATCGGCGAGGAGCCTCTCCGCCAAGCGGTGTTTTCGTGCCACCGAAATGGCCTTGCGACGGCCTTCGGTGGTCAGTGAAAGTGTGCGATCAGATTCGACGACGAGGAGGCCGTCTCTCTCCATCCGCCCCACTGTTTGAGAGACGGTGGGGCCGGAATGTCCAATGCGTTCCGCGATGCGAGCGCGCACCGGAGTGATGCCCTCTTCTTCCAAATCCAACACGGTGCGCAAATACATCTCCGTCGTATCGACGAGATCCGTCATGAGCCACCCCTCGAACCGGCACCAGTGGGAAAAGTGTAACCGGGGCCGTAGGATTGAGCAGGTGAGCGCAATCACCATTCCCGTCGAACTTCGTCCCCTCGATGGCCGATTTGGCGCCGGTCCCTCCAAAGTGCGCACCCAGCAAATTGACCACTTTGTGGCCTCACAAGCCCTGCTGGGCACCTCGCATCGACAGGCTCCGGTTAAGGACCTGGTGGGACGAGTGCGCTCAGGCTTGGCTGACCTTTTCCGCCTACCCGAGGGTTACGAGGTCGTTTTGGGTAATGGCGGTTCGACCGCGATGTGGGACGTCTTGGCGGCGAGTCTGATTAGCCGGCGCAGTGCTCATCTGAGTTTTGGGGAGTTTGGTCAGAAGTTTGTGGCGAGTGCGACCACGCCATGGCTGGAGCCCCCTCACGTGGTCTCGAGCGAAGCAGGAACCCGTGGGGTTCTCGAAGTCGTGGCCGGTGTGGATGTCTATGCGTGGCCCCATAACGAGACGTCAACCGGGGTGTCCGCGCCCATCTCCCGAGTCGCGGGGGCCGATAGTGGGGCTCTGAGCGTGATTGATGCGACGAGCGCCGCCGGCGGAATCGATTTCGACGTGCGCGAAACCGACGTCTACTACTTCGCTCCT
>Ga0181605_10001824_pt1 | contig 19347 bp, 16 predicted proteins | sample 041ome_11_FD_148676 | JGI IMG/M metagenome (GOLD analysis project Ga0181605, IMG submission 148676) | Coastal salt marsh microbial communities from the Groves Creek Marsh, Skidaway Island, Georgia - 041411US metaG (spades assembly) | ecosystem: Environmental > Aquatic > Marine > Intertidal zone...
TTGCTTAACAAAAGGGAGGCTAACTAATTGTTTTATTCCTTCAGAAGTTTTGAAGGTTAAGTCATCTGCTTGTTTTTGTATTGCAGCGGGAATGGATATGATTTCTCCACTTTGACCTTCAAATGATACATTTGCAAAAGTTTGCATGCTAATTATTACAAGAACAGCTAAAAGCTTGGATGCCTTAATCTTTTTCTGAAACATTTGAATTAAACTCTCCATCTGCAAGACGAGTGGTTACCGTATCACCAACTTTAAGGTCTTTTGTGGTTTTTAACGCACGTCCATTTTCATTCATGACTATTGCATAACCTCTATCAAGAACAGCCAAAGGGCTTATCGCTTTTAGATTAGAATGCACGCTCGACAGCATCAATTTTTTCTTACCAATTAAATTCTTTATTTGTGAATTTAAAGAGTTGAGAGTATTTGCGAGGCGATCTTCATATTTTCCAAATCTTTGTAATGCACTGGATTGATATATTTGAGCAGTAGTCAGTTGAAAGCTTTGCTTTGCAACACTCATGATGTTTTGCATGATGCTTACAAGACGAATTTCAACGTTATCAAGAGATTGAGATTGTTCCTTAAGCATAGTGAGAGGGCTCTTTAAATTTTGTGAGGCAAAGAGAATAGCCTGAGATTTTTCAGTTAATCTAGCTTGAATTAAATAACTAAGATTTACTTTCCATTCTTCCAGTCTGTCATTGAGTTGAAAATAATATTCTGTAACTAGTTCAGCTGCTGCTGTTGGAGTAGGAGCTCTAAGATCAGCAACAAAATCTGTAATAGTAAAATCAATTTCATGGCCAACACCAGAAATAATGGGGAGAGGGAAGTCAAATAATTCTCTTGCTAGACTTTCATTATTAAAAGCCCATAAGTCCTCAATCGATCCTCCTCCTCGGCATATTAAAATTACATCTAAAGCATTTTCTGGATTCAAGTCATTGAAATTTAAAGTGCTTTGCAATGCTTTGATTATGCTTCTAGGAGCTGTATCACCTTGAACCATTGCAGGAATTAGGGATACTTGACTTATGGGAGCACGTCTTTGAATTGTGGTGAGAATATCTTGCAATGCAGCTGTAGACTCGGAAGTGATAATTCCAATGTGCTTGGGCTGCGGGGGAATTTGTTTTTTTATTTCTTGGGCAAATAGTCCTTCTGCATCTAATTTTTTTTTGAGCTCCTCAAATTGCTGCATCAGGTTGCCGGCGCCTGCGGGCTGCATTGAGCTAACAATTAATTGATAATCTCCGCGTGGAGCATAAAGGCTGACCTGACCCTTTAAAACACACTGATCACCATTTTGTGGATCGAAATTTAATCTTAAATTTTGATTTCTAAACATTGCGCAGCGAATGGCGCCATCTTCATCTTTTAATGTAAAGTAAATATGGCCAGAAGTAGGGCGGGCTATATTTGAAATTTCCCCTATGACAGCAACCCCTCTAAATTGATTTTCTAAAAGCTTTTTTGCTTGTTGGTTTAGCTGCCCAACAGATATAATTTCATCTTCTTGTTCTACAATATCCTCGCCCATATAGGAAGTATATATTGATGTCATCACAATTAAAGTCAGCACAAAACTTTTTTATTTTGTGCCTTGGTGCAAGCCTGATTGGCTTGGCTCCTGTGTTTGTTAGATGGAGCGAACTATCTCCATCATGGAGTTTATTTTATCGAATGTTTTTGGCACTCCCTTTTTTGGCACTTTTGAATCTTTATTTCAATCGCTCTGCAGCATTTAAGTTAAAAAGTCGCAAGCATTTATTGCTGGTCTTAGTTGCCTCGCTTGCCTTTGCAGGAGATATGAGCTCTTGGCATTGGAGTCTAGAGTTCACCTCTGTTGCTAATGCAACTATTTTTGTAAATACTGCATCAATTTATATGATGATTTTTGCTGTTTTAATTTTTAAGGAGTCAGTATCCAGGAGGTTCATGCTATCTTTTGTGCTAACTTTTATTGGTGTTATAGGTCTTATATATTTTTCAAACATTAAAACTGAAGCAGCTTTGATAGGGGATGGAATTGCCTTGGTGGCCGCATTCTTATACGCAGCCTATTTATTAATAATCTCTCGATTAGGTGAAGAGAGTTCCATTAACATAATTTTTTACACCACCCTTTTTACTGGAATATTTGGTTTAATATTTGCATTGTTTGAATCTAAAGATTTTTTACCCAACTCATCATTCCAATTTTATAATTTACTGGCTATGGCTATTTTGTGCCAAGTTGGCGGTCAGTTTTTTATTACTCATAGTTTGCCCAAAATAAAAGCTTCTTTTGGTTCTATTGGTTTACTCATGCAGCCCATTGTTGCTACCATTTTTGGCGCTATAGTATTTTATGAATATCTAAATTTTATCCAATTAAGTTTTGTCATTCTTGCGCTTGTTGGTATATATTTTGCTAGATTAGAAATCCAACCTGCAAAGGAGATCAACCATGAAACCTAAAACCAAGGCTCAAGAACTAGGCTTTCTTTCAAGAGATTATGCTGTAGCAAAAGATAAAAAAAATTGGCTAGCTTTGTTTGATGAAAATGCAATAGTTCAAGATCCAATTGGCAAGAGCCCATTAGACCCAGAGGGCCATGGTCATAAAGGCATTGCTGCAATCGAGAGGTTTTATGACACTGTAATTGCAAACGGTGATATAGAATTTAATATTCTTGAGTCCATTCCTTGCGCGGAGGAATGTGCTAACTTCGCAGAAATAATTAATATTGTAGGTGATGTAAAAATTGAAACAAAAATGATTGTAATTTATCGTGTAAATTCAAGCGATAAAATAGTATCATTACGGGCCTTTTGGGATTACCAGAAAATGGAAGATCAGCTAAAGGCTTTAATGTAAACATTGGGTGATTAGCTCAGTTGGGAGAGCATCTCGTTTACACCGAGAGGGTCGGCAGTTCGAGCCTGTCATCACCCACCAATCAAATAAAAAAAAGCCCGGATAAATCCGGGCTTTTTTATTAAAACCTAATATTATTTATTTGAATCACTGACAGCAGCAGCCCAAATAACAATACCAAACAAGATTTTATTTATGAAGTCAGCAAGGTTATAAATAAGGTTTAGAGAACCTTCATTTACTCCACCTGCTAGATATCCAAAGTAATAACCTAATGGATATACAGCCCAACCAATAATGATAATCCACATCATTGTGTTGTAAGCTGTTTGAACCGCGGCGTTTCCAGAAGCATTCTTAGCAGAAGCACCTTCACCAGCCCAAAGCTCATAAATCATATAGAACCATGCCAAGCATCCAATAATAAATGCAGGAAGGGCAGCCATTATCCCAGCTTCACCTAAGTAACCAAAGACAAGCATTACCAAGGAACCTAAGAACAATTTATAGAATAATGAAGCGGCAACATCCGTTACAGCCTTAAGTATTAGGTAGAATTCTACAATTAACAATGGCACTGTTAGCAACCAGTCAATATATCTAAATACGGTTGGAGAGGTTCCTGTGTCAACCCAAACTCCTCGCATATATAGATAATGCCATAATGCAATACCTGTCACCAAGCCTGATACAGTTAATGAAGTTCTCCATTTTGCGTTAACGTTATCTCTTTCTAAGAAAAAGAAAACTGTTGCAGCTAGCAATGCAGCAGTAACCAACCAGAACGAAACCCCAACATAATCGTTGGCATCAAGATCTCCACCGGCCGCAAATACAGGAACAGTCATTACCCCGGCTAAAAGCATAAGTAATTTCATTCGATACTCCTTTTTTAATTAATATATTAATACTCTCCCCCATGGAAAGTAAGATAAGAATATCAAAAAATTATGCTAAGAGTAAAATAATACATAACTTTTTATATACATAATTTGACAAAATAATTTCTAATAGGTAGGACAAAAATAGTTGCAGAAATATTAAAAAAAGCTATCATTCACAAGCATTCGTGGTCCGGTAGTTCAATTGGTTAGAATGCCGCCCTGTCACGGCGGAGGTTGCGAGTTCGAGTCTCGTCCGGATCGCCATTTGAATCAAATATGACCAGTTCAATAGCACTCATCCTTTCCAATCTTTTGATTGCTGGGGTAATTTTTAGCCATTTGGTTTTAACCACCCCAATAATTTTTAAAACTCTTGATGAGGATAGTGCCGCATCATTCTTGCGTGCTATTTTTCCTAGATATTATTTGCTGCTTTTTCTAATATCTTTACTAGCCCTCTTAATACTCTATTTCCAGGAGTCTGCCTTGAGTTGGTGGCTGGGTATTAATATTTCAGCTCACGCATTGTTAGGTTTCCTGTCTATTCCTATTACCAATGCAGCCAAAGATAGAGGCTGGGATAAAATATTTTCTTTTTTTCATGGTGTGAGCATTTATTGCACCATCGTCATTTTTGCATTAAGCATCATTCAATTTTTCTTGCTGATTAATTAAATTTTATTTTGCATAAAAAATTAAGCCTTCAAACTAAAATATGCAAAACATGCAATCGTTCATTTGCTTGGAGAAAAAAGTGGGAGCGATCATGGGAAGAAGTCAAATTTTGTAGTAAAAAATGCAAAGCTGAGGCAAAAAAAAATTAAACAAATACTTGAAGTTGAAGCTTTCAGCACCATATTCTGTCCAATGGAGATAAATAACTATGGCTAGATCAAAAACAAAATCCTTTCAAACTGAAACCAAGCAACTTTTGCAGTTGATGATCCATTCATTGTATTCAAACAAGGAGATTTTTCTTCGTGAACTGGTCTCCAACTCATCTGATGCACTCGATAAGCTTCGATTTAAGGCTATAGAAAATTCAAAATTGATCGAAGGCGATGCTGATTTAAAAATTAACATAGGTCTAAATTCAAAAAATAATACCTTAACCATTTCAGACAATGGAGTTGGTATGACAGAAGATGAAATTATCGAGAACATTGGAACAATTGCCAAATCTGGAACTGCCCAATTTTTATCAGAAATGACCGGAGATAAAAAAAAGGATTCTAACCTTATTGGTCAATTTGGAGTTGGTTTCTATTCAGTATTTATGGTTGCATCTAAAGTATCTGTTCATTCAAGATCTGCCAATGCATCTGCAGAAGAGGCAGTGATGTGGGAAAGTAGTGGCGAGGATACCTATCAGCTATCAAGGATACCTAAAGAGGATAGAGGCACAATCATAACCATTTATCTGAACGAAGATAATAAAGAGTTTTCCGAATTAATGAGAGTGAAATTCCTGCTTCAAAAATACTCTCAGTATATTAATTTTCCTTTAATACTTAACCCAGAAGAAGGTGAGCCTGAAACTATCAATGATTCCGAAGCCATATGGTTAAAGTCAAAGCGATCTGTTAAAGCAGATGAATATAAAGAATTTTATAAGTATATTTCTTATGATTCCAATGACCCTTTAACCTGGATGCATAATAAAGTTGAAGGTAAGCAAGAATACTCAAGCCTACTTTTTATTCCTGAAAAGTCTCCATATGATCTTTGGAATAGAGATACTCCTAGGGGAATCAAACTATTTATTCAGCGAGTATTTATTATGGATGATGCCGCCCATTTTCTTCCTCTCTACCTACGTTTTGTGAAAGGGGTAGTTGATTCCAGCGATTTGCCTTTAAATGTTTCTCGCGAAATACTTCAAGACCATCCATTGGTTGATTCAATCAAAAAAGGTCTCAGTAAGAGAGTCCTAGATACTTTAAAGAAAATGCAGAAGGATCAGCCTGAAGACTATCAAAAATTTTGGAAAGAATTTGGTTTAGTTATTAAAGAGGGCCCCGCTGAAGATTACGAAAATTCAGAATCTATCGCCGAGCTCTTTTTATTTGCAAGCACAGCTTCAGAAGGAAATAAAGTGGATACCACCTTGGATCAATACATTGAGCGCATGAATGGAGATGATAATAAAATCTATTATTCTATTGCTGATACATATGAAGCCGCGGCAAATTCTCCTCACATAGAGCATCTGAAAGCCAAAGAGACTGAGGTTTTACTTTTAACCGATAGAATTGATGAGTGGCTAATGTCTACACTTATGCAATTTAAAGGCAAAGAGTTAGTTAACGTTGCCAAGGAAGAATTAGATGAAAGTGCCAAAAAACCAAGAGTCACAAAAGAAAAGCAAGAAATCATTGATAAGATAAAAAAATCTTTAAATGCAAGAGTGTCTGATGTTATTGCAAGCTCTCGTTTGGTTGATTCTGCCGTTTGTTTGGTTCTATCTAAGGATGAGCCTGGAGCTCAACTAAAAAGAATCCTTGAAGCATCTGGGCAAACTTTCAATGAGTCTAAGCCTGTTTTTGAAGTTAACTTGAAACATAAACTTATTAAAAAATTAGGCAATATGTCTGGTAAAGAATTTTCTAATTTTGCTGAATTTTTATTTGATTATGCCGTTATTGCAGAGGGAGGATCTCCTAAAGATCCAGCTAAATATCTTAGACAGTTAGATAAATACTTAGGATAAATGATACAAAAAAAACATGTTGCGGTTCTCGGAGGAGGGAGCTTCGGCACAGTTTTGGCTAATTTTGCCGCATCAAATAGTTATCAGGTTAGCTTGTGGGTTCGTGATGCAGAACAAGCCCTAAGAATAAACTCTGAAGGAGCTAATGCAACTTATCATCCAGACCTAAAGCTTTCAAATAATATTACTGCCAATGATGATTTGGCCTCAGTTATTTCGGGCGCTGAATATGTTTTAGTTGCTACGCCAAGCATTATTTTTGAAGAAGTCATTTCTCGTTTAGAACCGCTAATCAATTCATCTGTTGCAGTCATTTCTTGTACCAAGGGCATTAAGCCTGAGCCTTTTAGAACAATGACAGATATTATTACTCAGCATCTAGGACATATTATAGGGAATAAAGTTGGAGTGCTTAGTGGTCCAAATCTTGCTAAAGAGATAGCTGAGGAGAAGATAGCTGGAACTGTTATAGCCTCAGAAAATGAGAGAGTAGCAATTGAAATTAAATCCATGCTTTCATCAAATACTTTTAAGGTTTTTTCTAGCCAAGATATCCTAGGGGTTGAATTAGCTGGAGCTCTAAAAAATATTTATGCTATTTGTTGTGGAATTGCCCATGCAAAGTTGGTTGGTGAAAATGCCTTGGGATTTATTCTTACAAGAAGCATGGCTGAAATGAGCAGATTTGCTGTTGCCAAAGGAGCAAATCCAATTACTTTTTTGGGTTTAGCTGGTATGGGTGATTTAATGGCAACTTGCACTTCGCGGTTATCTAGAAACTTCCAACTAGGAGAATTAATCGCCATGGATTTATCTTTAATAGAGGCAAAGGAAAGAGTTGGTCAAGTTGCTGAAGGCGCAAGAACTCTTGAAGTGGTTTTTCATGAAGCCAATAATATGAATGTGTCCATGCCATTGGTAAGCTCTTTGTATAAAATCTTATATTCAGATGCTTCTTCTGATCAATTAATTCAAGATTTGATCGATCATCCCAACGAAGTTGATGTAGAATTTACATATCAGGAACAATCATGAATGAAATAAATAAAGACGAACTATTAGATCTTAAGAAATGGCAACGCCTCTTTTTTATGGTCATCTATGGCATAGCCATTAACTTTATTCTCAGCATCCTTCTATTTCTTGTTGCTATTCAATTTATTTTTTACTTATTTACATCGAAGACCAATAGCCAATTGCAATCTGCAAATAACTGGCTCCATGGTTTTTTTAATGATTCATTAAACTTTTTAAGTTTTAATACCAATGCTAAGCCATGGCCCTTTAATAACTCTGAGCCTGAGGCAGACCAGCCAGATACAGATGAAGAGGTGGTTGAAGCTGAGGCGGTTGAGCTCAACTCCGCAGATTCAAATGACAAGGATTCAGCTTAATTAATTAGGCAGCAATGAAAAAAATTCTGCTCTTGTAGCAGGATTATTCCTAAATACACCCATCATCGCAGAAGTTTTCATCACAGAATTTTGTTTTTGTACCCCGCGCATGACCATACACATGTGCTGAGCTTCTATCACAACTGCGCAGCCTTTACATCCAGTTACTTCAGTAATTGCTTCTGCAATTTGATGCGTCAGCCTCTCTTGAATTTGTAATCTGCGAGCAAACATATCTGCAACTCTCGCAATTTTACTAAGCCCTAAGACTTTGCCATTGGGGATATAGGCAACGTGACACCTGCCATTGAAAGGCAGCATGTGATGTTCACATAAAGAATAAAACTCTATATCTCTTACCACAACCATGTCCTCTATGTCTGATTCAAAGAGGGCATTATTAATTACTTTATCTAAGCTCAACTTATAGCCATGATTAAGAAATTTGAAGGCAGCTGCCGCTCTTTTAGGCGTATCAAGCAGACCATCTCTGTTTGCATCTTCACCAATATCTATCAACATATGTTCAAAGGATTTGATCAGTTCCTCAGAGGGTGAAACGATTTGATCAAAATCATCTGCATTTTCTAAATTTGAAATAATCTCAGCCATAATTAATTTTTTTTAGTTTATACATATTTATTTTAACCTTTCAGAAAATCTTTGTAAGGTAAAGTTGACTTTAAATTGAACTTTTCATTGTTTAGTTTATTGGTAATTTGGTGTGACTCAACTTCAAAATCATTCATGCCATCTATTACATTTTCTCCAAATATGTATCTAGAGATTACTTCTCCCTGCAGGATCTTTTGTTTATTTTCTAACAATTGCTCATCTATGTTTTGTTTTAGCGCGCAGTATTTTGTTAATTCTTTTGCTGAATATTTTGTCTGAAGGAGTTCCATGGTTTTGGTTGGCGAAGCAATCAAAGCAGTGCCATTATTTCCGCCGAAACCTTTTGCATTTAGAACAGCAAAATCAAATTTATTTTCTTCAAACTCTAAGTTTTCTAATAGAAAATTTACATTTTCAGTAAATACATTGTCGGCAAGCTTTGGGGTAGAGTGGATACCTGGAATCAAATTATTTTTCCAGCTGCCAAGAGAGCTGATCATTTGATCGCCTCCCGCTGCAGCCAAAGAGTGGCCTAAGTAGGATTTAATTGCAGTTACGGGCAATGATTGAATGCTAAATGCCTTGGACATGCTAGAGATAATATGAGACTCACTTTCTCTATTTTGTGGAGTGCTAGTTCCATGAGCATGAAAAAATATTTTATTCATAGCCTCTTTGCCAAAATGCTCATGAATCTCATTAAAGACTTTTCCAACCGTTAGATAATTTCCAGCTCCTGGGCCAGAGATTGATTTTTTATAACCGTCTGCGTGTATATGACTGGATAAAGCGGCGCCGTGAATATTTAAACCTAGCTCCAGAGCCAACTCATCGGCCATCAATACAACAAATTGAGCTGACTCGCCTAAGCTCATACCTATATTGTCACCGAAGGGTCTACAGATTTTTCGATGATTTGGTTGGTCAAAATCTTCACCAAGCCTTTCTTGTAGCTTTATCAGATTTTCATCTTCTGCTAACCCTTTGGTAGCAGAAAATGCTTCATATATCTCAGGAACAATGCCCGATTCTGCTGCGCCCACAATACTTATTAGAGATTCGCCTGACTGGATCATTGATATGCCTAGTTTTAGATTGTATTGAAAGGTTGCACATGCACCAGTGTAACTGCCCGTAGAGCCCATGCTTCCTAAAACATATGCATGAGCAAAGTCAGCACTGCCTTCACCCAATGACATAGCCATATGCTTGCTGGTAACTCTTGAGCCAGCCATGGAGGATTGAAACATTCCTCCCATTCCATATTTGTCAGCCTGAGCAACAGCGCAACCTGATATGCATGAAATTTTTTGTCGAGGCACTTTTGTTAAGATTTCATCCCAATCAACCCCGAGGCTGATCACGGCATCCGACAAACCAAAAACAGTCATTGCTAAACCTCTAGGGTGCTGTCTTGAATTATAGGTTTTTGCAGGATTGAAGCCCGAAGGCAGTTGCCCGCCAGCCAATGTAGGCAATGCAGGAGATCTATAATTATGATCATTAAAAAAATTATCATCGATGGTTCTAATTAAAGTTTTGTTTAAGATGGTTTCTCTATCTCTAGTGCCCATGAGATTACCCAGACTTTCTAAAACCTCATTTTGATTTGTAGTATTTATGCTATCGAACAAAATTCTTTGGTGAGATAAATCAAAGATGGATCTTCCCGCTGCGCTAATGCCACCGTATCCAACAATGAGTGGGAGCTGAGACATGCTAAATAGATTTTTGCGCAGCCAACAAGGTGTTAAGAATTAAAGTATTGATTGTCATGGGACCAACTCCTCCGGGAACCGGAGTATGAGCAGAGGCAACAGAATCAATATCTGCAAGGTCTATGTCACCGCATTTTTCTGCCGGATGATAGCCAGCATCTATCACCACAGCTCCATTTTTAATCCAGTCTTTTTGTATTAAGCGTGGCACTCCAACTGCTCCAACTAAAATATCAGCGTTTTGAATATGCTCTTGCAGGTTTGCAGTTCTTGAGTGACAGATTGTTACGGTTGCATTTGCATTGAGCAGCATCATGGCCATGGGCTTTCCTAGGATTGGGCTTCTACCAACCACAACAGCATTTTTGCCAGAAATTTCAATTTCATAATGCTCAAGAATTCGCATGATTCCAGCAGGAGTGCATGAGCCATATGCTTCTTCCCCCATTGTCATTTGACCGAATCCTATGCAAGTCACTCCATCAACATCTTTCTCAACACTTATTGCATCAAAGCATTGGCGTTCATTAATTTGCGATGGCACAGGATGCTGTAACAAGATGCCATGCACACTATTATCACTGTTAAGTTTTTCAATAGTGTTTAGTAGCTCTTGAGTGGTTGTATCTTTGCTGAGCTCAACTGCAATTGAATCCATGCCGAGCCTGGCGCAGGCATTTTGTTTCATTTTTACATAAGTTGCTGAGGCAGGATCCAAACCCACTAAAATAGTTGCCAGTGTAGGGGTGATACCCTTTTCCTTTAAGTTAGAGACGTGAACTTTTATATCTTCTTCAGCTAATTGAGCAAGAGCCTTTCCGTCTAAAATTTTTGATGGCATGAATGCATTTTCCCATCATTAAATTTTTATGCAATGGAGATTGATTATTTAACCTTAAAACTTTAAGATCACTCGTCTCGGGGTATAGCGCAGTCTGGTAGCGCACTCGCTTTGGGAGCGAGTGGTCGTAAGTTCGAATCTTACTACCCCGACCAGTGCGCCTGTAGCTCAGCTGGATAGAGCAACGGTTTTCTAAACCGTGGGTCAGGAGTTCGAATCTCTTCAGGCGCGCCATTTTTTGGTTGCTAGTCCGCCGCAAGAGATACGCTAACCTAAAGCTAAAAGTATCGACCGAACATATAGTAAAATATGAATAATGATATTGTGAATGTGTAAATTCTATTTTTAGTTTTCTTTTTCATCGATATATGAACAAATTGTATATAAAAAATTTATTGAATCAGGCGCATGAGTACAAAATGTTTTAAAGTTGCGGCTTTCTACGCTTTTGCAGAATTAACAAGTTTGGAGAAGTTGCAAATAGTATTCACTAAATTTCTTCAACAAGAAGAGATCAAGGGTACAGTGCTCATAGCTCAAGAGGGAGTCAATGGAACTGTTGCAGGAAGGGAAAAAGGAATAGATAACTTTAAAATTTTTCTTCAATCTCAAGGTCTTTATGCACCACAGAACTTTAAAATCTCCTTTTGTGATGACGATCCTTTTCCTCGATTAAAAGTTAAATTAAAAAATGAAATAGTTAGTATTGGTAATAGCTTGGCAGATCCATCAAAAATTGTAGGTGAATATGTTGAACCCGAAGACTGGAACCATTTAATTTCTCAGGAGGATGTCTTGGTTTTAGATACAAGAAATACATATGAGGTTTCGATCGGTACTTTTAAAAAATCCATTCAACCAAAAACCACAAATTTTCGGGAATTCCCCGAGTGGCTTGAGGATCTTGAATCCTCTGGAATTGATAAAAATAAAAAAGTAGCTATGTTTTGCACGGGCGGTATTCGTTGTGAAAAAGCATCTTCTTTGATGAAAGCCAAAGGCTTTAAAAATATTTATCATTTGCATGGCGGAATTTTAAATTACATGGAAAAAATAGATGAAGAAGACTCTATGTGGCAGGGGGAATGTTTTGTCTTTGATGACCGAGTGGCCCTCAATCACAAATTAGAAGTTGGTTCTTATGACATGTGTCATGGCTGCAGGATGCCTATTACCGAAGTTGACAAGCTTGAGCCAGAATATGTAAGGGGAGTGAGCTGTCCCAAATGCTTTAACGACAAAACTCCTGCTCAAAAAAAACGCTATGCAGACAGGCAAAAACAGGTTGATTTGGCTAAGCTTCGCAATGAAAAACACATAGGGGCAATTTATCAACCAAACAAAAAATGACCCTACCGATACTCTATAGTTTCAGGAGATGTCCATATGCTATGCGTGCTCGCATGGCCATCATATTAGGTTCTAAAGAATGTGAATTAAGAGAAATTCTACTTAAAGATAAGCCTAACCAAATGTTGCAGTTATCTTTAAAGGGCACAGTCCCAGTGATGCAATTGCCTAACAAAAAAGTTATTGATGAAAGTTTAGATATTATTTTATGGGCCATGGAATCTCCATCATCAAATGCGCATATTTTCACTGAAACAGAAAAGCTATTAACTCAAAAGCTAATTGAACTATTTGATTCAACATTTAAATATCATCTTGATAGATATAAATATGCATCTCGTTATGATGCAGATCCTCTAGAGCATCAACAAGAATGTAAAGTGATCCTTGAAAATCTTGAGCTTGAGCTCAACCCTAATCCATGGGCTTTTGGAAAAAAAATTAGTCTTTTGGATATTTCCATCCTTCCATTTATTCGGCAATGTAAAATTGCCAACCCTGAGTGGTTTTATGCACAAAAATTTAGCAAAGTCATAGCTTTGTTGAATTATTTTGAGCAAAGCGATCTATTTGTTCAAATGATGCGAAAGTTTGAGCTTTGGGATCCCATTAAGAATAATGGAAAAATTTTTCCTTAGAGTCTTACAAACCAATCGAGTCATAGCTTGTAGCAATTCTATCTAGGGCTACTTTGTACGCTGCAGTTCGTATATTTGGAATATTGTTTTCAATCATGCTCTGTCTTACTTTTTGATAGGCTTCGCACATCATGTCATCTAATCCAGATCTGACTAAGTCAATTTCATTGACACCCTCAATAAACTGTTCTTTAAATTTTTCTGGCATATCTTTTCCCGTCATGGTTTCAATTGCCGAAATGAGCGTGTCAAATTGAAAAGCATTCTTTCTTTTTTCCAGTCTGCCAAATCTGATATGCCTTAAGTTTCTGATCCATTCGAAGTAACTAACGGCAACTCCTCCCGCGTTTGCCATAATATCTGGAATGATAGTTACATGGCGCTCATTTAGAATCTCGTCTGCTTCAAAGGTGATAGGACCATTCGCGGCCTCAACAATTAGTTTGGCTTTAATTGCGTGTGCATTTGCTTCATTGATTACATTTTCTCTAGCTGCTGGAATAAGAATGTCACATTTCATGCATAAATAATCTGATGAGTTACTTTCAAACTTGCCTTCGCTGCAACCTTCAAAAGTTCCATTCTCAGAGAGATATTGTTTAATTTTTTCTATATCCAGGCCTTCTGGATTAACAATTGCTCCATTACGTTCCATGACGCAAATAATTCGGCATTCATCTTCTTCTTGTAAAAATTTTGCAGCATGATAGCCAACATTACCCAATCCTTGTATGGAGATCTTTTTATCTTTTAAACCATTTTTTAATCCAGCTTTTTTACAATCATCTTCATGACGAAAGAATTCTCTTATGATGTATTGAACTCCTCTGCCAGTGGCCTCTGATCTCCCTACCAGGCCACCTTTTTCTATTGGCTTTCCGGTAACGCAAGCCAAAGCATTAATGTCCGTAGGATGAATGCGTCTATACTCGTCTGCTATCCAAGCCATTTCATTTGCACTCGTACCAACATCTGGTGCGGGGACATTTTGTGCCGGGTGAATCAAGTCACGTTTAATGAGTTCTTGAGCAAACCTTCTGGTGATTTTTTCAATTTCACTTTTAGTCCAATCCTTTGGGTTAATTTTTAAAGCGCCTTTAGAGCCTCCATAGGGCACTTCTATAATTGCGCATTTGTAAGTCATGAGTGCAGCTAGAGCCTCCACTTCTTCTTGAGAGGCATTGATGTCATATCGTATACCACCTTTGGCTGGCTCAAAGTGCTCTGAGTGAACTGAGCGCCATCCGGTAAAGGTATGTATTTCATCTCTAAGTTTGACGCCAAAATTGATTGTATAAGTTGAATTAGAGACCCTGATTCTCTTAGCTAAATCTGGCGAAATATCTGTAAAGCTTAGAGCCTGATCAAATAGTTTATTGGTGCTATTTAAAAAATCTTGATTTACCAAAATATCCCCCTTAAAAAATATTATTATATGCTTTTTGCATCTATAATGTTTCGTTTCTTGGCGGGCGTAGCTCAGTTGGTTAGAGCGCTGGATTGTGGCTCCGGAGGCCGTGGGTTCGAACCCCATCGCTCGCCCCATTAAAAATTATGTAAATATCATGAGTAGCAAAATAAAAAAACTAAAAGATCTTGAGCGTAAGTTAACCGTTTCGGTTCCCGTTGAGGATTATGAAAAAAAATATTCCGGTAAACTTTCCAAGATTAAATCCACTGCCAAGCTCGATGGATTTAGAAAGGGCCATGTGCCTAATGATGTGCTTAAACAAAGATATGGAAATTCTATCCACTATGAAGTTTTAAATGAGCTCATTCAAGAAAGCTACCCCTTGGAGCTTCAAGAACAGGAAATTAAACCTGCATCCTCACCTGCAATTAGCATAGAGAACGAGGATCCAATAAAGCCAATTTCTTATTCGGCTGTGTTTGAGGTATTTCCTGAAATTAAACCAAAGCTTTCTCGGTGGAAAAGTTTTGAAAAATCTGAAATCACTTTGGATGATTCAGATATTGACCTTGCAATTGAAGATATTTTAGAAAGGTATTGTGAATGGAAAAAAATAGACAGAGTTGCACAAGAGAAAGATCAAGTGGTCATTGATTTTGAAGGAAAAATTAATGGTGAAGGTTTTGAGGGGAATGAATCCAAAGGCTTCAAACTGGTTTTAGGTTCAAAATCTATGATTCCAGGATTTGAGGATAGCTTGATTGGAAAAAAATCTGGAGATAGTTTTTCATTCAAAACAAACTTTCCTGAAGATTATTTTAAGAAAGATCTAGCTGGTCAAGAAACTGAGTTCTTTGTTACAGTTCATGAAGTGCAAGAGATGCACAAAGCTAATATTGATAAAGAGCTTTTTGAAAAACTTGCCATGGAAGATGTAACTGACGAAAAAAGCTTTCGTGCAGAAATATCAAAACGCATGGAAGGAGAAATAGCACAGCAAGAAAAATCTCTTACCAAGGAATCTATTTATGAAACACTTCTGCAAAGCAATGATTTTAAAGTCCCCAATGCTACCGTAAATGAACAGGCAGAATTAATGCGAAAGGATTCATTGATGCGCATGGGTCAGACTCCTGAAAATGCTCCAGATGACCTTTTTCCTGCAGAGGACTTTAAAGAAAATGCTGAAAAAAGAGTTCGATTAGATCTCCTATTTTCAGCCTTAATTCAAAAGTATGAACTTGAAGTTACAGAAAGCGATCTAAATGCTTTTATTGATACTGAGGCGGAGAAATACAAAGATGCTGAACAATATCGAACATGGATTCAGAGTCAACCTCAGCAGTTAGATCAATATAGAATGGTTATTTTGGAAAACCTACTCATTGAAAAATTAGATTCCGCCCTTAAATCTAAGGTGAAGGTAATAAAATTTTCAGAACTGGCAAATAAATAAATTATGGAAAAAATAAATTCTGGCTTGGTGCCAATGGTTGTCGAGCAGACTCCTCGAGGAGAGAGAGCTTTTGATATTTATTCTCGACTTTTAAAAGAAAGAATAATTTTTTTATCCGGTCCAATTGATGACTATATTTCTAATTTAGTTGTTGCTCAGCTTCTATTTTTAGAATCAGAAAATCCTGAGAAAGATATCAGTATCTACATAAATTCTCCGGGTGGAATCATTACCTCAGGGTTAGCCATCTATGACACCATGCAATTTATTGCTCCAGAGGTTTCGACCTTATGCATCGGACAGGCTGCAAGCATGGGCTCCCTTTTACTGGCTGGTGGAGCGAAAGGCAAAAGGTTCGCTTTAACCAATTCTAGAATCATGATTCACCAACCTTTAGGCGGCTTTCAAGGTCAAGCTTCTGACTTTGAGATTCATGCAAAAGAAATGCTTTTAGTGAAACAAAAAGTTAACGAAATACTTTCAAAGCATACTGGCAAGACTTTGAAAAAAGTTGAGCAGGACACTGATAGAGATAATTTCCTAAATGCTCAAGATGCTAAGGCCTATGGCATAATCGATGAAATATTAGAGAGCAGACCAACCACCAATGGAAAATAAAGAAAACAACAAACTGTCTTGCACCTTCTGCGGTAAGGGTCAAGAAGAGGTTCGCAAGCTTATTGCTGGACCCAGTGTGTATATTTGCGATGAGTGCGTTGATCTTTGTAATGACATCATAGAGGAGGAGGTCAAAGCAGAGGATGAAGAAGTTCTCGATGTTTTACCATCGCCGGTAGAGATATTTAAACAGTTGGATGATTATGTAATTGGTCAAGAAAAAGCAAAAAAAACCCTCTCAGTTGCTGTATACAATCATTATAAAAGACTCAGATCCAATTCTAATAAAGATGACATAGAGCTACAAAAAAGCAATGTTTTATTGCTTGGGCCAACCGGCAGTGGTAAAACTCTTTTAGCGCAAACTTTAGCCAGGGTGCTCAATGTTCCATTCACCATAGCAGATGCAACAACGCTGACAGAAGCGGGTTATGTTGGTGAGGATGTTGAAAATATTATCCAGAAACTCCTGCAAAAATGTGACTATGATCCTGATAAAGCGGCGCTTGGAATTGTCTATATTGATGAAATTGATAAGATTGCTAGAAAATCAGACAACCCCTCAATCACTCGAGATGTATCTGGAGAAGGGGTTCAACAGGCTTTACTAAAATTAATTGAAGGGACGGTTGCCTCGATTCCTCCTCAAGGCGGTAGAAAGCATCCTCAGCAAGAATTTATTCAGATTGATACTTCCAATATATTGTTTATATGTGGCGGAGCTTTTTCTGGCATCGATGAAGTAATTAAGCACAGAACGGATAAATCAGGCATTGGCTTCGGTGCTTCTGTGAAAGACACTCAGGCATCGGTTGCCTCGATAGTAGAAACTCTAGAACCAGAAGACTTGGTTAAATATGGTTTGATTCCTGAATTTGTTGGCAGACTGCCTGTCATCTCTACTTTGCATGAGCTTGACGAGGAGGCGCTGGTTAGAATTCTCCAGGAGCCAAAAAATGCACTGGTGAATCAATATAAATACTTGTTTGATATTGATGAAGTTGAATTAGATTTTCGCAGTGAAGCTTTGCTTGAGATTGCAAAGAAAGCTCTCAAGCGAAAAACAGGAGCAAGGGGTTTAAGGTCCATCATGGAAGAGCTTTTAATGGATACAATGTTTGAACTGCCAAACATAGATCTAGAGAAAGTCATAGTTGATGAAAATTCTGTCATACATTCAACAGATCCTATAAAAGTATATAAATCGTCTAAGAAAAAATCTTCATCTGCTGGTTGAATTTAATTAATTCTCCCTCATTATAGTTGTATGACTGCTATTAAATATGATCTTCCATTGATCCCGCTCAGGGATGTGGTGGTATTTCCTGGAGTAGTCTCAACTCTATTTGTTGGCAGAAACAAATCCATTAATGCATTAAATGCAGCCATGGCAGGCGAAAAGAAAATCATCTTAGCTACACAAAAAGACGGCGCTTTAGACGCACCTTTGTTTGATGATCTATTTAAAGTTGCAACCATTGCAAATATTCTTCAGTTAATAAAATTACCTGATGGCACTGTTAAAGTTCTGGTTGAGGGCTCACACAGAGCCCACATGGATTCCTTGGAATCCGATACAAAATTCTCTAAAGTAAGAGTGAGCTTGATTGCTGAATCTTCAATTGATCCCAAAGATGGAGAAAACCTAGCTAGATTTATCAAAGCAAAGTTCCATGATTTTATAAAAATTACAAAAAAAATTGCTCCAGAAGTTCTAGCTTCAATTGATGCTCTTGATGATTTATCTAGAATCATTGATTCAATAGCTGGTCATTTGCCTATGGACATTAAGCAAAAACAAGAGATTCTTGAGACGGCAGACTATCAGCTTAGAGCAGAAATTCTTATTGCTTTCATAGAGTCTCAGTTAGAAGTGATGGATGTGGATAAAAGAATTCGTAACAGAGTTAAAGGGCAGATGGAAAAATCTCAACGCGAGTACTACTTAAATGAGCAAATCAAAGCAGCTCAAAAAGAACTTGGTGATATCAGCGAAGAGGGTGATGAAATTTCACAATTAGAAGAAGACATAGCTAAGGCTGGCATGTCAAAAGAAGCGTTAAAGAAAGCAAATAATGAATTTACTAAGTTCAAGCAAATGTCTCCAATGTCTGCAGAAGCCTCAGTAGTTAGATCATATTTAGATTGGTTGACAGGGATTCCTTGGAAAAAAAGAAGCAAAGTTAAGTCAAATTTGCAGTCAGCGATTCAAATTCTCGATGAAGATCATTTTGGTTTAGATGAAGTAAAAGAGAGAATTTTAGAATATTTAGCAGTACAGCAAAGGGTTAAAAAATTAAAAGCTCCTGTTTTGTGTTTGGTGGGCCCACCTGGGGTTGGTAAAACATCTTTGGGCAAATCTATAGCCAGAGCTACCAACAGAAAATTTGCCCGAATGTCTCTAGGCGGCGTAAGAGATGAGGCAGAGATAAGAGGGCACCGAAGAACTTACATTGGCTCCATGCCAGGTAAAATTATTCAAAAGCTTTCAAAAGTTGAAGTCAAAAACCCATTATTTTTATTAGATGAAATCGATAAGATGGGCATGGATCATCGGGGTGACCCTGCTTCAGCTCTTCTTGAGGTGCTGGATCCAGAGCAAAACAACACCTTTTCGGATCACTATTTAGAAGTTGACTTTGATCTCTCTGAGGTAATGTTTGTTTGCACCGCTAATAGCTTAAATATTCCAGGTCCCTTGCTCGATAGAATGGAGATTATTAGGCTGCCTGGTTATATAGAGGATGAAAAATTAAACATAGCCAAGCAATACCTTATTCCTAAACAGCTTGAAAGAAATGGACTCAAAGAGCAAGAAGTTAAACTTAGCGATAAGTCTATCTTGG
>Ga0181605_10001850_pt1 | contig 19213 bp, 30 predicted proteins | sample 041ome_11_FD_148676 | JGI IMG/M metagenome (GOLD analysis project Ga0181605, IMG submission 148676) | Coastal salt marsh microbial communities from the Groves Creek Marsh, Skidaway Island, Georgia - 041411US metaG (spades assembly) | ecosystem: Environmental > Aquatic > Marine > Intertidal zone...
AAGAGTTAGGTAAGATTGAAAAGGAAGACCCAGAACTTTGGGATAAAATTACTGGTAAAGATTCAATTCGTACAAAGGCAAAAGCACTCACTCAAAAACAACAATCATTTTATGAAGCTGGTAGATTAGGTATGATTATCGATGGTACTGGTGATGAGGTAAGTAAAATCAAAAAGAAAAAAGAACACGCGGAAAAATTAGGATACGATTGTTATATGGTATTTGTAAACACTTCGTTAGAAGTTGCGTTAGAACGAAATAGAAATAGAGATAGAGTTTTACCTGATGATTTAGTAACTGATATATGGAAAGCATGTCAGAATAACTTAGGTGCATTTCAAACTATGTTTAGTGGAAACTTTGTAATTGTAGATAACACAGTTTACAAACCAATTAACAAAGTAGTTCAAAAAGCAGTTGATGCATTCATTAGAAAACCAATTTACAATAGAATTGGTAAAAAATGGATTCAAACCGCTAGAGCATTAAAGAAAGCAAAATTAATTAAAGCTGGTAAAGAACTAATTGGTAAATCTCTAAACGAAACTAAACTTCAAGAAAGATTAAATCTCTTTTTTGAAGAGAATGTACCAACCAAACCAGATAAGTGGTCATACGCAATTTCTCAAGCAAAAGAAAAATTTGATGTATATCCATCGGCATATGCAAATGCATGGGCTTCCAAGAAATATAAAGAACTTGGTGGTGGTTGGAGAAAGAAAAAGTAATTTGGAAAGTCCAAATTAAATTCGTATATTTGTAACAATTAAAATTAAGTTATGGCAAAAGGTAACATATATTGGTTTACAGGCCAACCAGCACATGGAAAAACTGTACTCGGAAAAAAGTTGGTCGAACTACTCCAATCCGAGAGAAGAAATTGGAGAAAAGACGTATTCCACGTTGATGGTGATGATTTAAGAGAATTAACCGTCAATAAAGATTACTCCGAACAGGGAAGAATTGATAACATCCGTAGAGCACAAATGATTGCTCAATACTTATCTAACAACGGATGTGATGTAGTCGTATCATTAGTTGCACCGTATGAATGGTTGAGAGAAGAATTCAAGGAAAGAATCGGTTTAGGTTCTATTCAGGAGTTCTATGTACATTGTTCCGAACCAAGAGAACGAGACCACTTTCATGCAAAGGATTATGTAGCACCAAAGAAAAACTTCTTTGATGTGGATACTACTAAAGATACGCCTGAACAATCGTTCACCAAAATCGTAAACTTCTTAAAAGAAGAAAACAAGTTATAAACCGCTAAATTAAATTAATGGCAAATTTTCAAGCAAAAGCAGACAAAGAGAGTTCCTCTACGGAAAAGAAGTATTCAGTATTTTTCGGGAGATGGCAACCATTTCATAAAGGTCACTATTGGCTAATTAATGAAAGGTTGAAAGAAGGAAAAAATGTGTGGGTAGCAATCAGAGATGTAAAACCTGATGAGAAAAACCCTTGGACAGCACATGAAGTAATGATGAACCTTTCAGAAGAGTTGAAACCACTCATCGAAGAAGGTAGAATCTTTTTATCAATTGTTCCTGATATTGAATCAATCAATTATGGAAGAGGAGTAGGATACGATGTAATTGAACACGTACCACCAAAGGAAATAGGTGAAATCTCTGCAACTTCTATCAGAGAACAAATGAGAAAAGATGGTAAGTTATAAGAGACACATTGCTAAAACTATAAGTTGGAGGATTATTGGTACATTAGATACGATGATTCTTTCAGCTGTAATCACAGGAAGTTGGGAAATGGGATTAGCAATTGGTGGAGTAGAAGTATTCACTAAAATGGTACTTTATTTCCTTCACGAAAGAGCTTGGTACAAACTTTCTAAGTTTGGTGTAGAAAAAAAGAATTAGTCTATATTTATATACAAACAAAATAATAGTATATAAAAATGAGTTTCGAAGAAGAAAACACTAATGAGAAGTTGTTTCCCAACTTTGACCCAACCAAAGACCTATCAAAGGCTCCTCAAAAGAGAACTAAAAGAGGATTGGGTGCAAAACCACTCTTAGAATCTGAAATTAAGGATGCCCAACAAAAAGCACGTTCCGCAATGGAGGCTGCAAGATTACTCGGGGTATCTTACAACACCTATAAAAAATACGCAAAACAATATGGTATCTTTGATGATTTAAAGAATCCATCAGGGATAGGTATTACGAAAGGATTCCATTCTAATCATCAGAAGTATCCACTCGAGGATATTCTTGCAGGAAAACACCCCGAATATCCCGTATGGAAGTTAAAGAGAAGATTGATAGAAAACGGGTATCTATTAGAGAAATGTAATAATTGTGGATTTGATGAAAGAAGGGTAATCGATTTCAGAGTACCACTCGTTTTGGATTTCTTAGATGGTGATAAAAAGAATCATAACTACGATAATCTTAGAATGCTGTGTTTCAACTGCTCATTCCTTATCAATGGTAATCTTACAGGACCTAAAAAAGAATATGAATATTAATTTGTGAATATCAGATTATTTTCGTATATTTGTAAAAATAAACTATAATTAAATAAAACTATGAAGTATTTCGAAGTTACAGTAGAAGTGGAAGTTGCAACACTTAAAAACGGCAACCCAAAATTAAAAAAAGAAATCTATTTAGTAGATGCTCAATCAGTAACCGAAGCAGAAGCACGTGTAGTTGGAGATTTTGAAAACGCAGGTGTAAACATCGATTACAAAGTAAGTGGTGCTAAAGAGAGTAGAATTATTCGTGTAATTGAGTAATGAGTAAACAACCTGAAATAGTAGTTGAAGAGAAAAAGATAAAAGTTGCTAAGAGAGTTCCACCAGGAGATAGGTGGACTCCCTTAGATAACGATACTATTATTCTCGATTCTTTAACTGATGTTTTAGAGTATGTCTATCAGAAGAATGGTACTACTCAATTCTACATGGATGCCCGAGAGGGTTTCACGTATGTTATAAGTACTGAGGAGAAGGTTATCGAACCTGAACCAGAAAAGAAATATTCTTTATATGGCGAATATTGATAGGTTTTTTTCTCTTTATTTATATCATTATATTTATACATAACAATTAAAAACAAAAATTATGAATGCATTAAAACGTTTTTGGAACTGGCTTTTAGGTAAGACAACAATCGATGAAAAAATTGTAGAAACTTACGAAGATGTAAAAGAAGAAGTTCAAGAAAAAATCGAAGATGTAAAAGAGTACGTTGATAACGTAGTAGACGAAATCGAAGATGTAGTAGAAGAATTAAAAGATGTTGTTTCTGCCATCAAAGGTAAAGTTACTAAGAGTAAGTTACGTTCACTAAACAAACAACAATTGCTTGATGAAGCAAAGAGTGTGTTTGGCGTAGAACTTGACCCAAAAGATAGTAAAACTGCACTTATCAATAAGGTCTATAATTTACATCACAAGAAATAATCTAATTTATGGATGCTTACGAAGTACTTATTTCTATATTAAGTGGTTTTGGAATTATTGCGTTTCTCTTAATCTTCAAACTACTCAGAGAATTGAGTAAAGTTCAGGTTGATTTAAAAGTAGCAAAGATTAATTGTCAAAAAGATTTGGATAGATTGGAAGAAAAAATCACCAAACACGTCAATCACGATACTAAAAGATTAAACGATGAGATTACAAGATTACAAAGAATGCAATCCGAATTACTTGCAATATTAGATAAGCACTTAGGAGTAATTAATTCAAAAGAAGAAAAAGAAATACTTAAAGGTTAATGGCACGGAATAAAGACTTCGATGATTCGAGGTATTATGAGGAAGAGGGTTATAGTAATGGGTCTAAACGTAGAAAACCATTCAAAAAAGATAAGTATAAAAAATCTTATCTTGACGATTTAGAAGACTATAACTACTATGAAACAAAGAAAAATAGAAAAGTTAGATAAAAAGATACCATTTTCCGAACGCCTACTTTTATCGGCAGTATTGGGTTCAATACTTGGTTCTATTTTTCTTTATTTCTACACAGGAAACCCCGAAGAAGCAATATTTGTAGGATTGTGGGCACCTACCATTATGAGTTTGATTAACTTTATCAACTTGAAGTTTAAGGAGTAGTTACAAAATTTATGAAAGATGTTACATTGATAATTCAAGGAAAGGTATCTCAGGAAACCTTGGATTTCTATTTAAAAAATTATCCTACCTTAAATGTAATAATATCAACTTGGACAGATAATACTTTAGATTTATCCAAGTTACCAATTTCATATCGAGTAGTAACTCAACCATTACCAAACGAATCGGGATTTCAAAATCAAAATTATCAGTTTATATCAACTATAAATGGGCTACACTTAGCAACTACACCATATGTTATTAAAATTCGTGGTGATGAATATTATAATAACATTGAGTACATATATTCACAGATTACACAAGCACCTGAAAAGATACATTGTTCGCCTATATTTTTTAGACATTGGTCTTTTATGAAATTCCATATATCAGACCATATTATAGCAGGAACACGAGAAAGGGTATTATTGATGTTTGAATCAACTAAACAAAAAGTAGATAATGGTGATATCTTTCATGTAAATGATGGTAAAATTCACTTATTTTGGGAACCTGAAATTAATTTAACACGCGGTTATTTAATGGCTATAGAAAATGATAGATTTGGTTTTGTAGATGGTAGGAAACTAATGATTAAACATTTTAATATTCTTAATATTGGTAAATTAGAACCATATAGAATAGTTGCAAATATATTTAATACGATATGGACAGAGGGGTTTGTACCTGAAGAAAATTATAGCATATCTGATATAAGAAAATTATTATTAGAAAACGAAGCTAATATCTATGATACTGATATCACATAGGGGTAATACCATAGGTCCATATCCGGCCAAAGAGAATCACCCCGATTATATTCAGGATGCTCTCAATTTTGGATATGATGTAGAAATCGATATTTGGGTCATTGAGGGAACTTATCATTTAGGCCATGATGAACCACAATATGGTATAACTCAACAATGGTTAAACGAACGAAAGGATAAGTTGTGGATACATTGTAAGAATCATGAGGCAGTAGAGTGGTTTAATGAATTGGAATCGATAGGTTCAGATTTTAACTACTTCTGGCATCAGGAAGATGATATCACACTTACTTCTATGAACTTTATGTGGGTATATCCCGGCAAACAACCAATTAAAAAATCAATTGCAGTAATGCCTGAGATACACGAAGATGATATATCTGAGTGTATAGGAATTTGTTCGGATTTTATTGAAAATTATAAATTGTTACGATAAATGAAATTGGTATTTGTAAATATTCCAAGAACGGGAGGTAGGATTTTTGAAAAAAATTTTGATAACAAAATTACTCATATAAAAAATCAAGAATCGTTAATTAATTCAGTTGGTCATAGTTGGGTATATCCAACTCAAATAAAAGGTTGGAGAGACTGGGATTTTCCTAATCAATCAGTTGGAGAATATCGAGATGTTGCAACTTATCATTTACAAAATGATTCTAAGATAATAACCATTATACGTAATCCATTTACTTTATTAATTGATTATTTTATAAGTGATTGGGCATGGTGTCAAAGATATCATAACATAAAGATTAATGATATAAAAAAATCATTTCAAGAGTTTGTTGATATCTATTTAGATGATTCTATTCCATTTCATGCACCTGCGTTTAAGAAATCATTATTTTCACAACTTAAAGATGTTAATGGAAACTGGCTTATTGATGAGCGTAGTTTTGTACTAAGATATGAGCAGATACAATCAGATATAAACATATTTAGTAAAATGGTAAAAATTCCAATCTTGGAATTTGAAGAAATATATGGATTATCTGATTATGTAGATTGGGAAAGTTATTATAGAGATGACCAATTAAACAATTTAATGACTCTATGGAAAGATGATTTAGAATATCTCGGATACAGTATTAGTTCTCAAAATAAGAAAATTTCTCAGATAAAGAACAAACCTAAAGTTGCACTCTGTTTTTCAGGACAAATTAGAGATATCGAACACACAAAAGATTTTTGGTTAAATCTTATCAGTAAATATGATATTGATGTATATGCATCATTTTGGGATGATGAAAACCCCGATTTGGGTGATACAGTTGATAACTTTAAGAGAATATACAACGTAAAGGAAATTGAGTTAGAAACATACACCAGTTTTAAAAAATCTACTTTAGATGTAATAACTCCTCAAATCAATCCTCCACAAATATTGTTGCAAGAACTTATTGATTATGCTAAAGAGTTTCATACTCTCTCGATGTGGTATAAGATTTGGAAAGCAAATATGTTGACAAAAAAGTTAGATGTGGACTATGATATAGTAATTAGAGCCCGAACGGATTCTTATTTAGATGGAGATGTAGAAATAGTTCAAAATAATATGTTTAATGTACCAGTGGGTAGGGTTTATACTGATAATTTCCCGAAATCGGATGGTATTAATGATATATTTGGATATGGTTCCTCTAAAGTAATGGATTATGTATCATCTACATTTTTATATTTAATGAGATATTTAAATGAGGGTCATTATATGATACCGCCTGAACATTTTTTACACGTTCATTTAAATCAGGTTAATGTAGATATTCGCTTCTTTGTAAATAAATTAATGATTAGTCGAAAATCAAAAGGAGCTGCAGATGAGTTTTATAATCGAAATTCTCATATGACAGAAGAGATTAAACCATCTAACTTTATGAACCCAACTCCAAACAAAAGTATGTCTTGGACAATTCCTATTAAAGATTCTCTCAAATTTTAGTGTTTCTTTTTTTTATTTTGTTATATTTAAGTGGAAATAATGGATATTCCCTATGAATAGTATAGCTGAAAGATTGAAACAATTAAACATCGAACTTGAAGAAGCAATCTCATATGAAGATATGGATGCAGTTGAAAAGGTAAGACAAGAGTTGGTGTTTGTCATTGAGGACATGGAAACCGATTTACCATTCCACTCAGAAGATTTTTAAATAAAAGTTTGGATTTCTCAAATATTTATCGTATATTAGAGTTGTAATTGAAACGGTACTCTAAAAATAAATCAAAAAAAGTTTCCAAAAGATTTGGAATTCTCGATTTATTTTCGTATGTTAGTACTGTAATTGAGTGATAACCCTAAAACGATTGATATGAGTAAATACGGAAATTCTTCTTACTGGTTGCAAGATTGGGAAGATGATGATATCGTAGTTGACACGATGAATGATGTAGAGAAAAAATCTCATGACCTCTACAAACTAGCTGCTTCGAAACGAGCCATCTCCAACTTCGTTAACATCGTTACCAATGACCAGATTAATGTTAAATTCAATACTCGTGGTGATTCCTACACCGATGGTAAGAGTGTGGTAATTGGTTCTAATGTAGTTGAACCAAAGGATTTCGATATTGCTGTGGGATTGGCACTTCACGAAGGTTCCCACATCAAACTATCTAACTTTGATTTACTTCGTGACATTTACTCATTGGTTCCCGATTATGTAAAGGATGGGGCAATCAAAAAAGGTGTTCACAATGTGATTTCAGTAATCAAAGATATTTGGAATGTGGTTGAAGATAGACGAATTGACCGATTCGTTTTCGATTCGGCTCCTGGTTATCGTGATTACTATCGTTCAATGTACGATAAGTACTTCAACGATAAAGTAATTGACAAAGGTTTACTTTCAGATGAATATACCGAAGAGAGTGTGGAATCTTATATGTTCCGAATCATTAACCTTCACAACAAAAATACTGACCTTACCAAACTTAAAGGACTTCGTGAAATTTACAAAGTGATTGGATTGGGTTCTATCAACCGATTGAAATCTTCTAAAGATTCTTTTGAGGTTGCACTTAAGGTGTTCCAAATCATCCTTTCTAACCTACCATCATCAGAAGGTGAAGGTGAAGGTTCGGGTAATGGAGAATCTCAAGAAAATCAAGACCACCAAAATGGTTCAGGTCAAGGTAATGGTTCTTCTGAACCTCGAGAAATGACTGATGAAGAGTTCGAAGATTTCTCTAACCAAATGAATGGTTCATCGCCAATGGGTGGTGATTCTGATGAGAATCCTACCGGTGGTAGTGGAATGAATGTTGAGAATCTTCCTTCAAATAGTGAAGGTAAACCTTCTAATTCTTCCAAAGGTGGTAAAGAAACTGAATCAGTTAAACTTTCTGACCGTCAAAAAGACCTTCTTAAAAAGAAGATTCAGAAGCAGAAAGATTTTATGGATGGTGAGGTTCGTAAGAAAACCATCTCTAAGAAAGATAATGAAAACCTTGATGCCATTGATGAAAGTGGTTCTGAGGTTACTAATGTTGGTAATGGTGTTGAGCAAGGATGGGGTCGAGTTTCCAAAGGTGTTCAATGTATTGTAGTTAAGAAACTTACTACATCACTTTTAGAATCTGAAATGTTCCCAATGACTTCAAACAACTATTGGAATATTTCTGAAGATGGACCAATCAAACGATACTATGAAACACAAGTTGCTGAGGGTATTCGAATTGGTACTATCTTAGGTAAAAAACTTCAAGTTCGTGGTGAAGATAGAAACACTGTGTTCAATCGTCAGAAACATGGTAAGATTGACCGTAGAATGATTTCCTCACTTGGATTCGGAAATGAGAATGTGTTCTCTTACATTGAAACTGATTCTTACAAGAAAGCCAATCTTCACATCTCTATTGATGCGAGTGGTTCGATGCAAGGTGAGAAGTGGAATAAAACTCTAACCAATGTGGTTGCACTTTGTAAAGCAGTTGATATGATTCAGAACCTATCGATTCAAGTTTCATTCCGAACTACTTCAAACAACCTACCTTACATTGTGATGGCTTACGATTCTCGTACTGATAAATTCTCTAAGGTAAAGAAAATGTTCCCGGCTCTAAACGCAGGTGGAACTACTCCCGAGGGATTATGTTACGAAGCAATCATGAAGAACTTCTTAGGTGGTACAAATGATATGGATTCTTACTTCCTTAATATCTCAGATGGTGAACCTTACTTTGGTAACTCATCATTCTACTACTCAGGTCACACTGCGTTTGAACACACTCGTAAGATGGTGAAGCAAATCGAATCAATGGGAATCAAAACCCTATCTTACTATGTTGAACAATGGGTACCTGAAAATGGTGAACCATCATCGGGTTTCAAAACTATGTATGGTAATGGTGCTAAACTTATCGATGTAACCAATGTATCTCAAATAACTAAGACAATGAACCAACTTTTCCTCCAAAAATAATTGGGGGAAAATTTGGATTTCTCATTTATTTTTCGTATGTTAGTACTGTAATTGAGAGATAACCCTAAAACGATTCAATATGTTATATAAAATTCAAAATCAGAAAAAAGCCCTTGAACTGATAGGTGGAACTTCCCTTAAGGGAAATATCATCGGACCAACTTACTCTAACTTAGTAGAGATAATGGGAGAACCAACTTTCTTAGAAGAAAGTGGTGATGGTAAAATTCAAAAACAATGGGTCATTCGCGATGGTGGTGAGATTTTCACCATTTATGATTGGAAAACTTATGACAAGGAATATACTGAAAATATCCTTGTTCGTTGGAACGTTGGTGGTAAGAGTTACGCTGGTAACTTTATTGAAAAAATTGAGAAAAAAATTCAAGAAAAATTTGGAAATCTCATTTAGATTTCGTATATTAGAACTGTAATTGATTGATAACCCTAAAAACAAAAATTATGACTGATTTTCAAACTGGTTTAATCCCGAATGAAGTTTACAAAGTTGAGGCCTTTGGAAACACATTCAAACTAATTGACACCAATGGTAACAAAGTAGGTACCATGGGTATTGGAACTCCAACTCGTAAGAAGGCTTATGAGATGGGAAATGCTTTACAAGCATATGTTAACAAAAATGGTAAGAAAACTTACCGTCAAGTTGATATGAATGTTTATAATTCATTGGTAATCCCAATGAATACTGATAATGGTGGTGTTCAGTATGAAGAAAAAGGAGACCACACTGCAATTAAAGATTTTATCCACAAAGGTTCAATCAACCTAAAACCACAAGAGTTGGTGATGACTGAACTAAAGTGGAAGTATTTGATTCGTTCTGCAGTACGTGCAAAGAACATCATGATGACTGGTCCAGCAGGTTGTGGTAAAACCATGGCCGCTAAATCCTTGGTGAAGGCTTTGGACCGTCCAGATTTCTATTTCAACTTGGGTGCAACTCAAGACCCTCGAGCAACTTTGATTGGTAATACTCAGTTCGATAAGAACAAAGGTACTTACTTCTCTGAATCATCATTCGTTCAGGCAATCAAAACTCCTAACGCAGTTATCCTTTTAGATGAGTTATCCCGAGCTCACCCTGATGCTTGGAACATCTTAATGACTGTTCTTGACCAAGGTCAACGATACCTCCGATTGGATGAGGCTGAAGGTTCTCCAATTGTGAATGTTGCCGAGGGTGTTACCTTCATCGCTACCGCAAACATCGGTAATGAGTACACTTCAACTCGAGTTATTGACCGAGCAATCCTTGACCGATTCGTAACTATCGAAATGGATGTTCTTAATGACGAACAAGAATTCGGACTATTGAAGTTCATGTTCCCTGAGGTGAATGAGGATGATTTGAAGGCTGTTGCTGAAATCGCTCACCACACTCGTACTCAATCGATGAGTGATGCTGGAAAAGTTACCGCAATGGTTTCAACCCGTGCTAGTGTTGAGATGGCTGGACTTATCTACGATGGATTTGACCTCTTTGAGGCTGCTGAAATCTCAATCTTCCCATTCTTCTCGAATGATGGTGGTGTAGATTCAGAACGAACTTATGTGAAACAACTCGTTCAAAAGTATGTAAAGGACGAGGGTGAAGACCTCTTCAATGAGGCTAACACCGAAACGAATTCGGAAGATGAAATTCCGATGTTTTAGGGTTAATCAGTTACGTTGAGAAAGGGGGGAGCTCTCAACTCCCCCTAATCTCTTTTAACTTTAAAACTTAAAATTATGTTGAAAAAGATAAATTGGAAATTTAGAAAAACACATATATCATTAACCCTTTTGACTATTTTCATTAATGATAAATGGAATGGTTGGGGATTTGATATTTTAAACATCTCACATAATCTTTGGGAAGGTTCTTTTCTTAAGATGATGTGGACATTACCTAATGGTGCTGAAAAGAAGTTCTCCTTTAGTGGAGATTTACTATTTCTCAGACAACGATTGTTAAACGAACTATCTGATATTGATGATAGAATGTTATGGTCACGAAGCATATCTAAGTGGGATGAATTCAAATTTTGGGCATTAAGACTAATATTTAAATAATGAGTAAAGAAACTAAAAATTGGATGGAACGATTAGTTGAAAACTATCGGATTCCAACCGAAGAAGAACAAAAGAAAAATTCAGAACCTAAAAAGATGTTGAACGAATCTCAACTAAAAAAGATTCTTAGTAAAGATTAGTTGTATATTTCCAATATTATTCGTATATTTGTAATCTAATAAGAAACGCTATGACAACATTCAACGATTTACAATTTAAGGAAAAGGAAATTGGTGGTATTGGAGCCCATCACAAATTTGATAATGGGTTTGTCATTAGTGTTCAAGCCGGTTATGGTATGTACAGCACCCCTCGTAAGGATTTAACATCATCTGATGATTTTGAGAACTTTGAGGTAGCTGTGTTTGCTCCTAATGGTGATTGGGCTACAAAACAATTCTTTCCTAATCACAACGATGATGTTTTAGGATGGCAATCTCGTGGTGATATTAATTCATTGATGTTATTAATCCAATCTGAAAGTTAAGATATGGCTTACAATCCATTCCGCTGGTACACTTCCGGCAAATATCGAAAAAGACCACTTCCACAATCAACACCACTTTTGTTGAAAATTAAGAATGGTGATTTTGAGTATTCGCCTTTCTTTATGGAAGCACAAGATAACCATAAGTTGTATGATGAGATGTATCAATATTTTATGGATACCTCACCTATTAAAAATATAGTTGATAAAAATCATGAAGCACATCAATATGCTAAGATGAAGAGAATCAAGGCACAAAAGTTGATGGAGAAGGGTCATGAAGAAGAACAAACTCGATTACACCAACTTAGAAAAGAATTAGAATCTGAGTTTGGAGTTGATTTATGGGAAGAAGCTATGGATGCAAAGTTGGGTGGTAGAGGTACTATTGAAGATTTGTATTGGTGGTACAAAAAGAAAACAAAGATGGGACAAACACCATCCGAAATGGCAATTCAATTAGGTAGAAAAACAACTAATGGTTTAAGACCATAATTTAACATAGGTAATGATTGATATAAAAGTTAGTTATGGGTTGAAAAAGGACTTACCTGTAAAAGTAGAATTTTTTGATAAAACTTTAAATTACCCACTACACATTTATTTCACAAAAAACGGAAAAGAAATATGGAGTCAAAAGATATCTAATCCACATATTTGGTGTCTACTACCATATGGAAGAGAAGCTGATATTAAAATTATAGATAACTTGGGTAAATTAATTTATAACAAACCTTGGAGTTATAATTGTCATAGTGATATTGTTGAGCAAAAATTTATTCAATGGTGTGAATCTTTTATTTTTGAAAAAAACTTTAAACCAAATGGTATTGTAATTGGTTCTCATGATGGTGGGTATGGTGAATGGGTAACTGCATATAAAAAAGATTTAATTGGTAAAACCCTACTCATTGAACCAAACATTAAACCGTTTCATGAACTGATTTTTAGATATCAGCATGATTCAAGATTTTCTTACCAAAATTCGGTTGTAAGTAGTTCAGATGGTATTGTTGATTTTTTTACTAACAAACTGCAGAATTCGGAATCAAGTTCTCTCATTAAAACCAATGAATTATTAATAAAAAAACAAATTGTAAGTGTAAACCCCAATACTTTAATAGAGAATACTCCTGCAGATTGGATACATATTGATGCAGAAGGTTTTGATTCTAAAATAATTTTAGAAATAAAAAACGAAAATTTATCTAACGTAAAGTTTATTATGTGGGAACATATACATTTAGATTTAGAATCAAATCAAAATATTTTTAAAAAACTATCTAATTTAGGTTATGAAATAACAAAAGGACAGGGATATAATTCTTGTGCAATAAAAAAAGACTAACTATGATAAAAGCTTATATGAAGGTATTCAGAACAATTCAAACTGCAGAGTACAAGCACTTCAAAAATGGTTCAGTTTTGAACCTAATAAATAATTTTCGTAATATGTATAAGAAGGAGAATGAGTATGGAGATTTACTTCATGCTTACAATGTTAAATTAAAATTATTTGAAAACAATAACTAATTTAGAGAGTTATGGAAATTTTTAAGAGTAGATACGGTTCGGAACGAGTTATCCACAAGGTAGACACGAATCGTTTGAGAGTTCAAGGAGAATCACTTTTCTCAAGAACAGCACAGGATGACCAGGGGAATATTACTATGTTTGACTTTGAAGGTGGACCTATCCTTTCAGTTGGCGGTGATGTTCGGTTTGGAAACATGAAATGGAAAATTAAAAGTATTCAACCTATTGATTCTGGTATTGAGAACTTAGCAGAATGTATCTTAGAGGTTGAACCTAAGTATTAATGAACGAATCCCGAGATATTTTAGATTTAGAAGTTGATTTTGAAGTCTATCCCGATTGGGTAGAAGATAATCAATTACTATTCCTTAAAGAAACTATTGCTGCTTCGGAAGAAATGGTTTATGATGATTTGGATGGAGTCCACATCATGACAATCACCGTAAGAAGTGAAATTGGTGGAATGAGGTTAGTATGTAACCTAAATCGAGAAGACCTCGTAGAATCGTTAGAAAAGGTTTTGGAGAAGTGTGTGGAGAGTGAAGAGTATGAACTCGCACAACGAGTAAAGAACTTACAAGATTATATCAATGAGCACGATTTATAGTTTATTGGATTCACCCAATGCGATAAAAGACCCATTGGTAACTAAACAAATCTTGGAATCTCTCTCACCTTACCAAAACAAACAATTGGATGCGGGAAGACCACTTCTTAATCCCATTACAGGAGATATGATAGTTCCTATTGTAACTCAGAATCAGATAGCAAAAATAATCGTTAATATATTTTAGAATGAAAGAACAATTTATCTTTTTTGAAGAGAGTTGGAACCACTCCGTTGAGGATACGAAGGCCCAACCGAAAGATGATTATGGGGATGACCATGTAGATGGTGTAGATGAATACTTCCCCAATGCACGAAGAAGTTTTACTATCGAGGATTAACCCCCTTTACATCGTGTCGGTGGGCCGGAGTCGGAACGGAAATTTTTTAGATAGTGTTTCCGCTCCACGAAGTTATATTTATAAGATATGAAAGTAATTAAAAGATTTTATCGAGATAAGAAGAACGCATCCCTCTTTGGGGTTTGTGCGGGGCTTGAACGTTATACGGAAATAGATAGGGTAATATGGAGAATCATTTTCCTTGCCTTGTTTTTCTTTCCCTTTCCCTCTTTCCTCTTTTACCTTGGTATCACCCTCTTAACCCCCTCACGAAATGAAGAGATTTAAGGAGTTCTTATTGAAGGTAGGAGAGAATATTTACCAAGCGTTTAAAAACGGATGGTTCCCCTACTTTATTATTCTCTTCACCTTGAGTACTCCTCTCCATGCACAAACGGAAAGGGCACAGAAACAGGCGAAGGTGATAGAGCAACGTCAACGGTCTCAACCACAATACAACCCGAATAACAATACTAACCATAATCGTCCTCGTCCTATCCCAAGGGTTTATCGACCTTACTACTACAACCCGATGGTGTGGGGATACACACCTTATTGGAACCCCCATCGTACTTGGGATGGAAGAGAGTACATTATCACGACCGATAACGAAAAGGTATCACCACTACCTCCTCTGAGAGTTTCCTTGGGAGTGCTGAGTGAAGTAACAACCCAACAATGGAGTGTAGGTCCTTATCTTACTCTTGGTGGGAAAACCTTTGGCATCATTCAATATCAATGGGGTGGTTGGAATTCTTTTCCTTATTATGATAACATCTATCCTTGGGAGGTAGAAGAGTGGGAGGATGTTTATATCAACACGCAAGAACAACGTAGAGAGTTTTCCCTTGGTTTGGGAACGACAATCAAACGTCTATCTCCTTTTATTGGGGTAGGGTTTCCAACTATCACAAAATGGGATATTTATGAAGATGAAACGTTTACCTTATCCTCACCTCGAGATTTGGGATATTACGCGATAAATCAACGAGTAGATAGAAGAGTTAACTTAAAGTTAGGTCTTTTATATGGATGGGAACGAATAGAAGGAGTTATACAAGTATCAGCTTTTGAAGGTCTATCCTTCGGTGATGGGTTACGAATAGGAATGGGAATAGGAATAAAATTATGAGAAAAACACTATTTAGTTTATTTGCGTTAATAATCTTATCTTGTACGGTAGATGCACAAGATATACCGGCATCTAACGATTTAAGAGAAGAAGTTATTGTTGAAAACGCTGTATTTAAGGTATGGTACAATGAAGTTTATGAACAACCGATGAAATTGGTTTACACTTCGACTAACCGACCAAAGGGAGTAGATAGAGGTTCAATGAACTTTTATACTGAGAAAGATGTTCATACTTCGGATAATAAAGATTACTATCGTAACATCTATGATAAAGGACACCTTGCTCCAGCAGCAACGTATTCAGATACGTATGAAAATTTAAAACAAACTTTTTCATACCTAAACTCTGCATTACAAAATCAGTACCTAAATCGAGGGGAATGGAGATTGTTAGAAGAGCAAGAAAGAGAATGGGATGATGAATCAAACCTAACGGTAACAGTAGAATTAATCTTTGATGAAGGACATATTGTTTTACCAACGGGTGGACATATCCCAACGGATATGATTAAACATATCTACTTTGAAAAAACAGGAAGTTGGAAATGCTTTGAGTTCGAAAACGAAAGACCTGAGAAAGGTTGGGAAGAACACGAAGTTCAGCACCAGCACTAAAAAACACAAAAATTGGTTACACCCTTTTCAATATTAGATACACGAACGAAAGAATGGAAATCCCGTAAGGATTGGTGGATTACGCACCATGGGATTCAATCTGAGTTAGGGAGAGAAGAAACCTTATCCAAGACCCGATTTTGGGAAACGGATGGGGTTTCCGTTTTTGACCCTTACCTATGTGAATTGATGTATGATTGGTTCGTACCAAAAGGTGGAAAGATTCTTGACCCCTTCGCAGGAGGTTCGGTTCGAGGAATCGTTGCAACCGAAATGGGATTTGAATATACGGGAATCGATTTATCAGAAAAACAAATCCTTGCAAATCGAAAACAATCAGATAAACCCAATTGGATTATTGGGGATAGTGGACAAAAAATATTTTTCTTAGAAGATACCTTTGATTTCGTCTTTACTTGTCCACCTTATTACGACTTAGAAGTGTACTCGGATGATAAAAATGATTTATCAACCATGAGTGAAAAACGATTTGATACAAAGTTAGACGATATCATTTATAAATCTACTATTAAGTTAAAGGATAATCGCTTCTTTGGGATTGTAGTCTCTGAAGTTAGAGAACCATCAATTACAGGAAAGTATTCCACAGGGAAGTACAGGGGATTGGTTCGTAAAACTATTGAGATGTGTGAAAAGCATGGATTAGAGTTTTACAATGATTTAATTCTATATAATTCTCAACACCAAGCATCGAGAGTTGCAAAGACCTACTTTAATCGAAATCGTAAAATAGCATCAGTTCATCAGAATGTTCTAATATTTGTTAAGGGAAATCCTGATATTGCAACGGAAGAAATCCAAGGTGGAGAACCCGTTTGTCAAGTAAATGGGACAAAATACTTGAGTTTCAGACATGCTGCAATTGATATCGATGCAGATAAGTTAGTTGCCTCTGAAGTAGAAAGAAGATGTAGAAGTACAAAATCCTCTTACAAAGATTGGCAAATCATTGGTGAAGAAACCAAACCCGAAATCAAGTATGAGGTAGATGGAGTTCCATTTGAATCCCCAATTCAAATTAGTAACCTAAGTGGATTATCAGAATCGGAATGTAGAAACCGAATTGAATCCAATAACCCAATATATAGACATTGGCAAAGAACTGAAGGTTGGAATATTTCCTATGAAGAAATGGAAAAGAGATGGGAAGATGGTATTAATTTATCAGGAAGTCCCATTATTAGTTGTGAAGGATTAGAGTTTTATTCTTTGAAAGATGCAGGTGTTCATTTTGGAATCTCTGCAGAGAGAGTAAGACAAAAGTTACATGATGATAAATTTAATAATTGGAATTATTTGTATAATAGAGAATAATTTTGTATATTTGTAGAATTAAATAAAAAAAATGAGAAAGATTGTAATTTTATTTCTGTTGGGATTGAGTACTTCGGTATTCTCTCAGCAAAGCGATACTACCATAGTATTGGAAGATGTAGTTATAACTGCAACTCGTAGTGAGATTTCCTTAGAAGATTCACCCGTACCAACGGAAGTGATTGGAAAAGAAGAAATCGAAAAGTTAAACTTAATTACCATGGAGGACCTTTTACAACAAAAGGGATTCTTTGTAGCACCTGTAAAGAGTGGAGGATTTCAATTAAGAGGTCTTTCATCTGAATATGTGTTGGTAATGATTGATGGAGTACCTGTTGCAGGTAGAGAATCAGGAGCATTGGATGTATCCAACATCAATTTAGATAATGTAGAAAGAGTAGAGATTGTCAAAGGTTCAATGTCCTCACTTTGGGGTAATCATGCAATTGGTGGTGTAATCAACATCATTACTAAGAAGAATGGTCAGAACTCACTTTCAGTAAATACTCAGTATGGTTCTAACAACACATCATTAGTAGGTGTTAGTTCAACTGTAACTGATGGTAAGGTTACCAATGTGTTCAAAATCAATAACCAAAATTCAGATGGATTTGATATTGACCCCGATACCTATGGTAACAATGTTCTGCCATTTAACTTATTGAATGTTACCAATAGAACCACTTATAGTAGTGGAGCAAATCAATTCTCTTTTGGTACAACTTATTTTGGTAAAGAAAGTAAGGGACAAACTATTACCGAAACTAATACTCAAGGGCAGTTGGTACCTGTGGATGAAGAGAATGATGCACAAAACCTCATCTTTGATTTCGATTATACTCGTAGATTTGGAAAATATGTAAGTGATATTAAAGTATCCAATTCACAATTCAAAAACTCTAACAAATCTACCTTTGAATATTTCGGACAGCAAGTAGAACAATTGGATGAGAGTGAGCAAAACATTTTCCAACCTGAGATGATAAACTCATACAATTGGAATGAAAAGAACTCTACTACTTTTGGATTTGGATATAGAGGACACACTTACAATACTGAAAGGTATGGTGGTGAGAAAGATTTAAACTCATCTTTTGTGTATCTGCAACACTACCTTAACCTAAAGAAATTGAATTTGGTATTAGGTGGTAGGTATGATAACTATACTGATTTTGGTAATAACTTCTCACCAAAGGTATCTGCAACTTATGATTTAGGTAAGTTCAAATTGAGTTCATCAGTTGGTTATGGATTCAGAGTGCCTGATTTTAGAACTCTATACATCAACTATGGTGGATACTCACAAGGTTTCTATGTATTGGGTGCATATAACATCGAAGAACAAATCAACTTCCACCAATCACAAAACCAAATCGCATTCTTATCTTATGGATTAGATGAAATTACTCAACTGAATCCTGAAACTTCAATCTCTTACGATTTTGGAGTATCATATAAACTGAATGAAAGAAGTAAGATTGGTGTGAATTTATTCCAAACCAATACAACTGATTTGATTGAATCAGTATTGGCAGGTATGTTTGTGAATCAAACTCTTTTATTCGGATACACTAACATTTCAGAAGCTAAATTTACTGGTGTGGAATTGGAAGGATTGTATCAGAAAGGTGGATTCAGATTCGATGGTTCATATCAATACTTAGAAACACAAGCAAATAAAGCAGATGGAACTGAGTTCTTCTTAGGTGAAAGACCTAAACACTTAGTGAACATCTCTACAACATATACAACTAAATCAAAGATAAACTTCAACCTTAATGGAGTTTACAAATCAGAATACTTCT
>Ga0181605_10001865_pt1 | contig 19117 bp, 18 predicted proteins | sample 041ome_11_FD_148676 | JGI IMG/M metagenome (GOLD analysis project Ga0181605, IMG submission 148676) | Coastal salt marsh microbial communities from the Groves Creek Marsh, Skidaway Island, Georgia - 041411US metaG (spades assembly) | ecosystem: Environmental > Aquatic > Marine > Intertidal zone...
ACCACCGATGTTCAGCCAATGTCTCATGCATTAGATATATATCAAACCTTAAGAGATGACGTTGTGACCGAAAGTAATCAAAAAGAAAAGTTTTTACAATTAGGCCCTGAATCCAATGAGGACTATTTTATTGTTCCCAGAGTGGTGGAATAAACTATGAAGGACTTATCGTTAAATGAATTACATCAGGGTTTAAAAAATAAAGATTTTTCAAGTGTCGAACTGACTCAATATTACCTAAATCAAATTAAGGATCTTAATACTGATATAAATGCTTTTATTACCATTGATGAAGAAAAATCAATCCAGCAGGCCCAACAGGCAGATCAATTAATTAGTCAAAATCATATCTCTGAATTAACCGGCATTCCCATTGCGCAAAAAGATATTTTTTGCGCATCATCCTGGAAAACAACTTGTGGCTCAAAGATGTTGGATAATTTTTATGCTCCCTATGACTCAAAGGTTGTCGATCTCTTTAATAAGTCTGGGGCTATAAATCTGGGTAAAACCAATATGGATGAATTTGCCATGGGATCCTCTAATGAAACATCATATTATGGAGCTGTAAAAAATCCATGGAACTTAGATTTTGTTCCTGGGGGAAGTTCTGGTGGAAGTGCGGCAGCCGTTGCATCCGGAATGTCCCCAGCTGCGACTGCAACCGATACGGGAGGGTCTATAAGACAACCTGCGTCGTTGTGTAATTTAACAGGATTAAAACCCACTTATGGACTTGTTTCCAGATTTGGGATGATTGCTTTTGCTTCTAGTCTAGACCAGGCGGGACCAATTGCAAAAACTGCTGAAGATTGTGCCCTGATGCTCAATGTTATGGCAGATTTTGATGAGAGAGACTCAACATCCATTAAACGCGATAAGGAAAACTATACACAATCTCTGAATGCATCAATACAAGGAAAAATAATTGGAATCCCAAAAGAGTTTTTTAATGATGAGCTTAATGATGACGTAAAAATTATCTTAGAAAAGGTGATGCAAGCATATCAATCATTGGGAGTTAACTTTAAAGAAATTTCTCTACCTAATTCACAATTATCAATTCCCGTTTACTATGTAATTGCGCCTGCAGAAGCCTCAAGTAATCTGTCAAGGTATGACGGTGTGAAATTTGGATACAGAGCATCGAATTATAAAGATTTAGAAGAAATGTACTTAAAAACTCGCGAAGAAGGGTTTGGCGATGAGGTAAAAAGAAGAATTTTAGTGGGCACATACGTTTTAAGTGCAGGTTATTATGACGCTTATTATTTAAAAGCCCAAAAAATCCGGCGATTAATTGCCGATGATTTTACAAAAGCATTTACGGAATGCGATTTGATTTTAGCGCCGTCCTCACCATCAACAGCTTTTAAAATTGGGGATAAAACAGAAGACCCTGTTGCAATGTACATGCAAGATATGTACACGATTTCAACAAATTTAGCAGGTCTGCCAGCAATCAGCGCCCCTGCAGGATTTATTAATAAGATGCCGATCGGTTTTCAATTAATCGGAAACTACTTTGAAGAAGCTAAAATTTTAAATTTTACACACCAATATCAATCCATTTCCGATTGGCATAAATACTCTCCAGGAGAAGTTTTGTGACCTGGGATATTGTGATTGGAATTGAAACGCATGTTCAATTAACAACAAAAACAAAAATTTTCTCGGGAGCCTCGACGGAGTTTGGTTTACCAGCGAATGAGAATGCATGTTTAGTGAGTTTGGCATACCCAGGAACTTTACCTGTATTAAATAAAGAAGCAGTGATGAAAGCCATTAAATTTGGTTTGGCCGTTGATGCTCAAATTGCCGAATATTCAGTTTTCGCCAGAAAAAATTATTTCTATCCAGATTTACCCAAAGGATATCAAATTAGTCAATTTGAATTGCCGGTAGTAAACCATGGATATCTAGAAATTAATAATGATGGCGTGAACAAAAAAATAAGAATTCTTAGAGCTCACTTAGAAGAAGATGCCGGTAAATCTGTGCATGGCATCATGGATAATAAGACAGGCATTGACCTGAACAGGGCTGGAACTCCCCTGCTTGAAATTGTTACAGAACCAGATATGAGCTCAGCAAAAGAGGCCATTGCTTATGCGAAGAAATTACATAATTTAGTTCAATGGATAGGAATTTGTGACGGAAATATGCAAGAAGGAAGCTTTCGTTGTGATGTCAACGTATCTGTCAAGCCGAGTGGATCAGATAAGTTAGGAACCCGTCGTGAAATTAAGAACTTGAATTCTTTTAGATATATGGAGCAAGCTATCAATTACGAGGTGAACTGGCAAATTGAGCAGATTGAGGATGGTCATGACATTATTCAATCCACTGTTCTATTTAATCCCGACTCAGGAGAAACCAAAGCCATGAGATCTAAGGAGGAGGCAAATGATTACCGTTATTTCCCAGACCCTGACTTACTCCCGTTAAAAATTTCCCAAACGGATATTGATTTAATCAGAAGTTCTTTAGGCGAGCTTCCTGAGGAATGCCTTAAAAAATTAACGGTTGATTACAAACTCAATGAGGCCGATGCGTCTATTATCGTTTCTGATAAAAAGACTTATGAATTTTATCAATCTTTAGTCGCAACTGGGTTAGATGCAAAAATAACCGCCAATTGGATTGTCGGTAATCTATTTGCAAAATTAAACGATCATGAGCTTTCCATTGATGATTGTCCGATAGCTCAGGAGCAATTTATTCTGTTAATTAAACGTATTATGGATCAGACTATTTCTAATAACGCAGGTAAGAAAATTTTTGATCTACTTTGGGAAGATCCAAATCAGAATGTTGACACACTAATTGATACCCTTGGTTTAAAGCAAGTGAGCGATGTTTCTGCAATACTTCCAATGATTGATGAGATTATTCAAAATAATCCAGAAATGGTGGAACAGTTTAAATCCGGAAAAGATAAAGCCTTCAATGCCTTAGTTGGTCAAGTAATGAAAATTTCCAAAGGCAAAGCCAACCCTGGACAGGTTAGTGAGCTATTAAAAGAAAAATTAACAAAAAGTTAGATACCGTATTTCGCTCGATAATTTTCTATGGACGATAAATATTGGGAATATCGATCGTCTTTCTTAATATATTCAATGATGTCATCAAGACAAATCAAGGAATGAACGTTTAAATTATAAAGAGTTCTGATTTCTTCAGTGGCACTCAATTCGCCTTGACCCCTTTCTTGACGGTCGATGGCAACAATAACGCCCTGAGGATTTCCTCCTTGAGACTTAATGATTTCAATTGACTCGCGTATCGCAGTTCCTGCACTAATTACATCATCTAATATTAAAACATTTCCACTGATGGGATACCCAATAATTTGACCCCCTTCTCCATGGTCTTTGACTTCTTTTCGATTAAAGGCAAAATTGATATCTTTAAGATTCTGGGATGATAAAGCAATTGCTGTAGAGCTGACTAAGGAAATTCCCTTGTAAGCAGGACCAAAAAGCATATCAAAAGATATATTTTTATCTAGAATAAAATTACCATAAAATTCCCCAAGTTTTTTTAGGCCCAGACCGTTACTGATTAAACCTAGATTAAAAAAGTAAGGGGAGATTCTTCCAGCTTTTGTTTTGAATTCACCAAACTTTAGAATCTGATGACTGATGGTAAAATCAATAAATTGTTTTGAAAAAGTATCCATAGATGAGAGTTATTACAATTAATTTAAATGGTATCAGATCCGCTTCTAGAAAGGGATTTTTTGAATGGCTCAAGCTCCAGGATGCAGATTTTGTCTGTGTACAAGAATTAAAAGCCCAGGAAATAAATATGACCGATGAAATGGTCAAAACAGATAATTTGCAAGGATATTTTTCATATGCTCTTAAACCCGGTTATAGCGGTGTTGGAATATATTCAAAAAAAGTACCCCTTAAAATCATTGATAAAGTTAATTTTGAAACAATGGATCATGAAGGGCGATATATCGAACTTATTTTTGATAACTTATCAGTAATATCCACTTATTTACCCTCTGGATCAAGTGGGGATATGCGCCAACAAATAAAATTTGAATGTTTAGACTTTTTGAAATCTTTTTTAGAAAAAAAAATTTCATCGAATCAAAATGTGATTTTATGTGGCGATTTGAATATTGCGCATCAAGAAATAGATTTAAAAAATCATAAAGGAAATAAGAAAAACTCAGGTTTTTTACCAGAAGAAAGAGATTGGATAAGCACGTTAATTAATAAAATGCATTGGGTGGATGCATACCGTCAACTCTTTCCTCTTGAAGAAGAATTGGCTTACACCTGGTGGAGTAATCGTGGCCAGGCATGGTCTAATAATGTTGGCTGGCGAATCGATTACCAAATGACTTCATCAGATCTCTCAAAAAAAATACACAAAGCTTTTGTATTTAAAGATGAACGCTTTAGTGATCATGCTCCGTTAATTATAGATTATGACTTTGAATTATAGGGAGCAACCTTAATCAGTAAAAGCATACCGGGAATAGCCAAAATAAGGCAAAGGTAAAAAAAGTTTGTCCACCCCAAAGATTCAACAAAATACCCAGTGGAGGCATTCGTGAGTGACCGAGGAATAGAGGCAAGACTGGTGAATAAAGCAAATTGGGTTGCTGTGTACCTCGGGTCTGTTTGTTTAGCGATATATGCAATTAGGGCTGTTGTTCCAAGCCCCATTGCAAAAGCCTCAAGTCCGACTGTTACACCCAAAAATAATAGGTTATGACCAATAATTGATAGAACAATAAAGGGAATAATGGTAATCATTTGTAAAAACCCAAATATCCATAAAGCTCTATTAATGCCAATTTTAATCATCCACATACCCCCTAGAAATCCGCCAATGACACTTGACCATAGACCAGCATTTTTTGCGATTAGGCCAATTTCTGTCATCGTGAAATTAAGATCAATATAAAAAGGAGTTATCAGGGCTGTGGCCATACTATCTCCAAGCTTGAATAAAAAAATAAAAAGTAAAATATATAATGCGTTCGATGTTCCATTTATTTTAAAAAAGCTAATAAATGGATCGATAATTGAATTTTTCAGTTTTTTGGGTTGTTCGAAGTGAATTTTAGGTTCACTAATAAATAGCGTCATACTAATTCCAATGAGCATAAATAATGAGGTGATAATAAACACTGATTGCCAACTGATAAAATCAGCGAGAATTAAAGACAATGAGCCAGGAATTAAACTTGAAATTTTATAGGCATTAACGTGAATGGCGTTACCAAGACCAAGTTCTTTATCCGTTAAAATTTCTCTTCGAAAAGCATCAATAACAACATCATGACTTGCGCTAAAAATAGCAATGCAGAACGAAAGTAATGCAATAGTTTGTAAATTTAGAATGGGCGAATAAAATCCAAGGGAGCCAATATTGATGAGTAATAAGACCTGAAAAAAAAGTAACCACCCTCTTCGTCTGCCCATGAAAATTTTATATCGGTCAAATAGCGGTGCCCATAAGAATTTCCATGTAAAAGGTAACTGAATCAGTGAAAAAAGACCAATCACTTTTAGATCAATATTTTCAATCCTTAACCATGCAGGAATAAGACTTATAAGAATAAACAAGGGAAGACCTGAGGCAAATCCTGTCAGACAGCACACGCCCATTTTTTTACTGAATAGTATTTTGAGGTAAGCCTGCATGAGTTATTGGGTTAGTTGAAAAATACCCAGAGAACCTCTTAAATTCGAAAAGTATTTAATCGGATGATTATCCGTTAAAAATAATTGATTAGTGATGGCTAGACCTTTTTTTGCACACAAATCCTCAAAATCTTTAATTGTACATAAGTGAATATTTGGGGTGTTGTACCACTCATGAGGTAAATCTGCAGATTTTGGCATTTTTCCATTTAATATTTGAAACCTATTTTTCCAAAAACCAAAATTAGGAAAAGACACAATAATATTTTTTCCAACCCGCTTCATCTCGTCCATTATTTTGTCAATATTCACCATGGCTTGTAGGGTTTGAGACAATATTACCGTATCAAAAAATTGATCATTAAATACGGACAGTCCATCTTCCAAATTCATTTGAATAATATTTATTTTATTTTTGATTCCTTTTTCAATATTGCTCGGATCAATTTCGATTCCATACCCATTGATATTTTTTTGTTGTTTAAGAAATTTGAGTAACGTACCGTCTGCACAGCCCAAATCAAGAACTTTAGTTTCTGAATCAACCCATTCTGAGATTTTGATAAAATCTAATCTTTTCATGTTCGTGACCTAAGGTAGTTTGAAATTAATTGATGATAGTGATCATTATGAAGAAGAAAAGCGTCATGCCCTGTTTCAGCTTTTATTTCTGCATAGGTAACATTAATATTGTTATCTAATAATGCCGTGACTATCTCTTTAGATCGTGCGGGCGGAAATCTCCAATCACTGGTGAAAGAGATCACTAAATAGTCTGCTTTAATTTTTGAACAAACTTTTGAAAGCTTTTTTTTATAAATTTTTTCTAAATCAAAATAATCTAGAGCTTTTGTCATCCTTAGGTAAGTGTTGGCATCAAATGATGATGCAAATTTATCTCCTTGGTAGTTCAGGTAGGATTCAATTTCATAGTTTTTTTGAAAATTATAATTATATTTACCTTGAATTAATTTTCTTCCAAATTTTTTATCCATTGCATCATTTGATAGATAGGTGATGTGACCAAGCATCCTTGCAATTCTGAGCCCTTTTTTTGGTTTGGTATTATGTTGATAAAAATCACCTTTAAAAAAATCCTCGTCTTGAAGTATGGCTTGACGAGCAATCTCGTTAAATGCAATATTTTGCGCTGTTAAGCTTGGAGCGGCGGCGATGCATAGAATTTTTTTTACCGAACTTGGGTAGGCGATAGACCATTGTATTGCCTGCATACCACCCAGACTTCCCCCAACGATAGCATAAAGCTTATCAATACCAAGATGCTCTATTAATTTTTTTTGGGATGATACCCAATCCTGAACGGTAACAATTGGAAATGCTGAGCCCCATATTTTTTTTGTTTTTGGATTCATTGATTTTGCTGATGTGGAACCATCATTGCCACCAATATTATTAACGCCTATAACAAAGTATTGATTTGTATCTATAGGTTTTCCCGGACCAACCATGTTATCCCACCAGCCAGGGTATTTATCTGCTTTGTGATACTTGCCTGCCACATGATGATTTCCGGATAAGGCATGTGGAATCAGAATGGCATTATTTTTTTTTGAATTAAGTTTTCCATAGGTTTCATAGACAAGCTCAAATTCTTTTAAAGATTGTCCACATGTAAGAGATAATTCATCTTTGCAATGAAATATTTTTGATTTCACAATTCCAACGGATCGGCTCAATTTATTTTCTTACACCTTTAGTTATTCGATAATTACCAGTCAAGTCCTTGAAGGAAACTACATCCTTGTAATTATATCGTTTAAAAATTTCTTGTACGTTTTGTTTTTGATTATAACCGTGTTCAATAAACAACTTTCCATTGTTTGATAAAAAGTTTACTCCATTTTTTAAAATAGTTTCAATGTCAGATAAACCATGATTATTAGCAATAAGTGCTCGTCTGGGCTCAAAGGCTAAATGAATAAGATGATCATCATCCCTTGCTATGTAAGGAGGATTGGACACAACGACGTCAAATTTTTGCTCAGGCAATTTTTTAAACCAATCACTTAAATAAATATCAGCACTCAGTTTGTGAAAGGAAAGATTTTTTTTAATTATCATTAAACATCTTTTACTCATGTCTGTTAGAACAAGTTTGTCTACCGATGGGATTTCAAGTTTGGCTGTGATGCCAATCACTCCACTTCCAGAACCAAGATCGAGCAAGGTTGTAATTTCTTCCTTAGATGATTCTTTTTTTAGAATATCAATCATTAATTCGGTATCCGGGCGAGGGATTAAACAAGATTTGTTGAGAAAAAATTTTCGCCCATAGAAATCCCATTCCTTAAAAATATATGCTAGTGGAGTTCCTTTAATTCTTAAATTAATAATCTTTTCGATTTGTTGCAATTGTCTTTTGGTAATCTGAGGACTCTGACTTAGAAGTTTGGCATAATCCATTTTAAAAATAAATTGAAGTATTTGATTGAATTCAATGACTGCTTCTCTTTTGCTAAGGATTAAATTCTGGGTTAATTGATCTTGAAAAAAGATTTTTATTTGATGAAATGATAACTCATTCATTATTCACTATCTTGAGCTAACAAAGAGGCTTGATGTTCAAGTGATAAAGCATTAATCATTTCATCCAAGTCACCATCCATAATAAAGTCAATCTTATAAAGGGTTAGATTGATTCGATGATCTGTAATTCTGCCTTGAGGAAAATTATAGGTTCTGATTCTTTCGCTGCGATCTCCACTTCCAATTAAACTTTTTCTCTCGCTCGCGATTTGTGATTGTTGTTCTTGAATTTGATTATCTTTAATTTTTGCAGCTAATATACTCATGGCCTGAGCCTTATTGCGATGCTGAGATCGATCATCTTGGCATTCAACCACAATACCTGTCGGTTCATGAGTTATTCTAACGGCCGAGTCAGTCTTGTTAATATGTTGTCCTCCAGCACCTGATGCGCGATAGGTATCTATGCGAATATCGGCTGGGTTGATATCCACATCTTCAATTTCATCAGCTTCAGCAAGAATTGCAACTGTGCAAGCAGAAGTATGAATTCTTCCTTGTGTTTCAGTATCCGGAACACGTTGAACACGATGGCCACCAGATTCAAATTTTAATTTTGAATATGCACCATCACCAATAATTTTAGCGACAATCTCTTTGTATCCACCAATGCTTCCTTCATTTAGTGAAATGACTTCAACTTTCCAGTTTTGTCTTTCAGCGAAACGGCTGTACATTCGGTAAAGGTCAGCAGCAAATAATGCAGATTCATCACCGCCCGTCCCTGCTCTTATTTCTAAAAAGATATTTTTATCATCATTAGGATCTTTGGGGATCAATAATGCTTGTAGCTTTACTTCTAGGTCTTCAATTTTATCTTTTCCTTGCTCAATTTCCTCTTGAGCAAATTCTTTCATTTCTGGATCGGATAACATTTCTTTGGCTTCAGAAATATTTTGAATTATTTTTTTATACTCTGTGTAAGTTTCAATGATAGGGGACAGATCAGAATGTTCTTTAGAAATTTTTTTAAAAATATTTAAATCATTAGTAATATTTTCTGCACTTAATTTTTTATTTAACTCATCATATTTTAAGATTAAATTTTCTAATTTATTTTTCATTGAATCTTTCATTAATTTAATCCTTTAAGTTAAAAATTTCTTTAATAATTTGTGCATTTTTTTTATTTTCATTTAATGACTTTGTGGGATGATGCAATAATTTTTTTGTTAAATTTCGAGCAAGCTTTTTACATACTTCATCAGCTTGGGAGCCATTTTTAATATCTTTCAAAGCTTTGTTCAGCTCATTTTCTTGAACGTGTTCAAAATATGTTTTTAATGCAATAGTCAGTGATATGTTTTTATTTTTTTTATTTTGAACAAAATTTTCTATTAAGTCTTCAAGTAAATTAAAAGCATTTACCAGTTCTTGCTCTCTCATGCTCATGCCCTCTTGAGCAATGTTAGCAAGATCATCGAGATTATATAAAAAAGTATCATCTAAATTTTCAATCTCCTTTTCAATATCTGCTGGAATAGCTAAATCTACAAAAAACATAGGTTGGTGTTTTCTTTTCTCAATCGCCTCTTCGATCATGCCCAGTCCAATAATAGGTAATTGACTGCCGGTACATGAAACTACAACATCATACTGATGAATAATTTTATTAACATCGCCAATAAGGCAGGATTGTGCATTAATTTTTTTCCCTAATTGTTCAGCACGCTGAAGTGTCCTATTTGCAATCATAATTTTTTTTGGATGATGTTTGGCAAAATATTTAGCACATAACTCATTCATTTCACCAGCACCAATAAACAGAACCGAAAGTTGTTTGAGTTCTCCAAAAATTTTTAAAATTAATTTAAGTGCAGTTGAGGCAATCGTTGTAGGATTAGTTCCAATCTGAGTTTTAGTTCTAATAATTTTTGATAATTCAAAAACCTTATTAAAAAATAGAATTAAACCTTGATCGACCAATCCTCCATTTTGAGAGACTTTGAAGGCTTGTTTGATTTGACCTAAAACTTGAGGTTCACCAATAATCATACTGTCTAGTCCAGCGCCGACTGCGGCCGCATGTTTGAGAGCCTCAATTTTTGAAAAAAAATAACTATGTTTGCTAAGTTCTGAAATTTTTACCCCATGATGCTTGCTTAACCATATTTCAATCTCTTTACGATTTAAAATAGAAGAGTAAATTTCAGTTCGGTTACATGTGGATAAAATTACAACCCCAGAATTAAATTTTTTCTTAAACTCATTTAATGACTGAGTAATCGCATCTTGATTAAATACAAGCTTTTCCCTCAAAGAAATTGGAGCTGATTTGTGATTTATTCCAAGAACAGTAACTTTCATGAGCTTGAGTTTTATAAGATATCGTTTATGTTGTTACTAAATAACAATAAAAGCAGTTAAAATAACCATTTTACATTACTAATAGATATTAAGGATTAAAAGTATGAGTAAGGATTTCAGGATTGCACCCAGTATTTTATCTGCAGATTTTGCTAAACTCGGTCAAGAAGTAAACGATGTGATTTCATCAGGAGCAGATATTGTTCACTTTGACGTGATGGATAATCACTATGTGCCTAATCTTACTATTGGGCCACTTGTCTGTGAAGCGATTCGTCCAGTTACGGATGCGATTATTGATGTGCATTTAATGATCGAACCTGTGGATAGAATCATACCTGACTTTGCTAAGGCTGGAGCCAACATCATCACCTTTCATCCAGAAGCATCTAACCACATCGATCGTAGTTTGTCCTTAGTCAGGGATCAGGGTTGTAAATCAGGATTAGTATTTAACCCAGCAACACCCCTCGATTATCTTGATTACGTTATGGATAAAGTCGATATGGTACTTTTGATGTCGGTGAATCCTGGTTTTGGGGGCCAAAAGTTTTTACCCTCAGCGCTTGAAAAATTAAAGGTAGCTCGAAAAAAAATTGATTTATATACTCAAGAAACAGGTAGAGAAATATGGCTTGAAATTGATGGCGGTGTCAATGTAGATAATATTGCTGAAATAGCTAAAGCAGGAGCAGATACTTTTGTAGCAGGCTCAGCTGTTTTTGGAGCAGCCAATGACAATGACCCTCATCGCTATGACTCAATAATTAAAAAACTTAGAGAGTCCTTAGCCAGCGCTTAATTGACTATTTACATCATTAATGAAGAATACTTTTAAGGCAATTTTTTTTGATCTTGACGGGACCATGTTTGATACGGCACCTGAGCTCATCAGGGCGATCAATGAAATGTTAAAAAGGCTTGACTTTGAAATGCTTCCATTTGCGACAATAAGAAATTATATCGGCAAGGGGGTTGATCATTTAATTCAAAGATCAATAGAGTCATCGACAAATCAAAAATGTGATTTAGATTTTAATCAAGCCAAAAGAACTTTCAATGATATTTATCAAAAAATCTCACATCAAAGTAAACCCTATGAATGTGTTGAAGAAACCTTAAGATTTTTAAAGGGCAATGATATGAAATTGGCTTGTGTAACCAATAAACCCTCAATACATACTCATGACATTATAGAGAAATCAGGTTTTTCTATTTTTTTTGACTATGTCATCTGTGGCGATGAAATGATTTATAGGAAGCCTCATCCTTATTCGCTAGAATTAGTGAGGTCAAAATTAATGATTAAAAAAGAGGAAACACTGATGGTGGGCGATTCTGTGAATGATATACAGGCCGCAAATCGTGCGGGTATAAAAATAGCAACGGTCCCCTATGGTTATCAGCATGAAGAATCAATTGATCATTTGCATGTTGACTATAAGTTAAATACCTTTAATGATCTAAAGCAAATTATTCATTAAATCAACATGTCAGTGAATTTAAATAAAGATCAGTTTAAGCAATATCAGAATAAAGGATTCAATCGAATTCCTTTGGTGAGATCTTGTTACGCTGATTTGGAAACTCCTTTATCCATTTATTTAAAAATAGCAAATACATCATATTCATATTTACTCGAATCTGTTGAGGGAGGCGAGAACTTTGGAAGATATTCCATCATTGGCCTGCCGGCTAAAAAAATTTTCCAAGTTCACGGAACAGAAATAAAAATTATTGAAGAGGGGAAAAGCTCAAGTGTTAAACATGAAAGCGATCCCTTGGAATATTTTAATAAATACTTAAATACTTTCAAAACTCCAATTGACCTTGATTTACCCAGATTTTCTGGTGGTTTGGCGGGATATTTTGGCTATGAAACTATTCACTATATTGAGCCTAAATTAATTAAAAAATTTATCAAAGATGAACTAAATTTACCTGATATTCATTTGATGGAGTCAGATGAGGTCATAGTTTTTGATAATTTAACAAGTAAATTATCCATTGTGGTCTACGCTAATGAGAAGGATGATTCTTACGATCAAGCCCTCACTAGGATAAACCGGATAGAGGAAATCATTAACTCTGCCCATATTTCAAACAAAAACGATGTTTCAATGAATAACGAACCCCAGCTTGCTTCTTCTGAATTTGGGGAACAAGCTTTCTATGATGCTGTTGATAAAATTAAGAATTACATCCTTGAGGGAGATGTAATGCAAGTTGTCTTATCTCAGCGTCTAGTAAAGAATTTTGCTATTCCTCCCATCAGCTTATATCGAGTGTTAAGAAGCATTAATCCATCTCCCTACATGTTTTTCTATCATTTGGATGATCACTTTATTGTGGGCGCCTCACCTGAGATTTTAGTGAGACTTGAAAATAATAAGGTGACCGTGAGGCCGATTGCAGGAACCCGCCCGCGGGGGCAAGATTTTCAACAAGATCAAGATTTAGAACGAGATTTATTAAATGATCCAAAGGAAATTGCTGAGCATATCCAGCTCATGGACCTTGGAAGAAATGATATTGGACGAGTCTCAAAGCCAGGAACCGTAAAAGTGACTGATAATATGAAAATCGAACGCTACTCCCATGTGATGCATATCGTGTCAAATGTCGAAGGTGAGATTCAAAATAACTTATCACCTCTCGATGTATTGCGAGCAACATTTCCAGCAGGAACTGTCAGCGGTGCTCCAAAAGTTCGTGCGATGGAAATTATTAATGAGCTCGAAAAAACCAAAAGAGGAGTGTATGCTGGCGCCGTTGGTTATATTGGTTTTGATGGAACATTAGATGTTGCTATTGCCATTAGAACAGCAGTCATTAAAGAAAAAAAACTTTATGTGCAAGCGGGTGCCGGCGTAGTCGCTGATTCAATTGCTAAAAATGAGTGGGATGAAACCAATAATAAAGCTAAAGCAGTGATTCGTGCTGCTGAAATAGCAGAAAAGGATTTTTCATAATGCTTTTGATGCTTGATAATTATGATTCATTTACCTATAACCTGGTTCAATACTTAGCTGAACTTGGACAAGAGGTTGAGGTATTTCGTAATGACAAAATCACCATTGAAGAGATCGCAAAAAAAAATCCAGCCTATATAGTAATTTCACCTGGTCCATGTACACCAAATGAGGCTGGAATTTCATTGGCAGTGATTGACGCTTTTAAGGATAAGATTCCTATCCTTGGGGTATGTTTAGGGCATCAATCTATTGCACAAGCCTTTGGTGGAAAAATTATTCATGCAAAAAAAATTATGCATGGTAAAACCTCCAACATTGAACACCAGAATAAAGGCGTTTTCCAAAAATTAAATAACCCCTTTATAGCGACACGCTATCATTCTTTGGTTGTTGAGCGTGAAACATGTCCGGATTGCTTTGAAATAACTGCATGGTCTCACGAGGATCATGAGATTATGGGAATTAAGCATAAAACATTACCCATTGAGGGGGTGCAATTTCATCCAGAATCAATTTTGACAGAGCACGGTCACGAGTTATTAAAAAATTTTTTAGAGACTTATGCATAGTTTATTAAAAAAAGTTACTTCATTTCAAGACTTAACATTTGATGAAATGAAAAATTCAATGAATCAAATTATGACTGGAAAGATATCGTCTAATCTGGTCTCTGCGTTTATAACAGCTTTAGCCATGAAAGGTGAAACTGTCGATGAAATTTCTGCAGCAGCACAAGTGCTTAGAGAAAATTTTACTTCGGTCAATACAGACAAAGATGTTGTCGATACTTGTGGTACCGGAGGTGACGGCCTGAAGACATTTAACATCTCAACATGTGCCTCATTCGTAGCCGCAGGTGCAGGAATAAAAATTGCCAAGCATGGAGGAAGGTCGGTATCTTCATCTTCAGGAAGTGCTGATGTCTTAGAGAGATTGGGCGTCAATGTATCCATTGATCATGTAAAAATGAAAGAATTAGTTGAACATATTGGAATTGGTTTTATGTTTGCACCAAATTTTCATCCAGCAATGAAACATGTAGCACCAATTAGAAAAGAATTAGGTATTAGAACAATTTTTAATATCCTAGGACCCCTTGCCAATCCAGCAAATGCAAAAAGGCAAGTGATTGGTGTATTTAAAAAATCACTCACGCATATCTTTGCAGAGGTTTTGAAGAATCTTGGTTCATCAAAAGTATTGATTGTTCATGGTGAGGACGGAATGGATGAGATTTCTATGTCAGCAAAAACCTTTGTATCAGAATTAAACGGAGGGATCATAAAAAATTATGAAATTCAACCTGAAGACTTTGGTTTAAAAAGATACGGTATAGAATATTTATTTGCTGATGATGTTCAATCTTCGAAAGATATGATTATTAAAATCTTAAATGATGAGGATATTCCAGCTAAAAATATTGTGTTGCTGAATGCAGCTGCGGTCATTTATGTATCAGACATCACCAATAATTTTAGGGATGCGATCGATGTTGCGCAAAATTCAATCAAATCAGGTAAAGCGCTTAATAAATTAGATGAACTAATTAAAGAATCAAATGGATAATATTCTAGAGACAATTGTAAAAACAAAGTGGGAGGAGATAGAACGCTTTAAACAAATAACTCCTCTTAGTGAACTAAAAAGCTCTCCTAGATTGAATTTACCCACGAGAGATTTTGTTCAGTCAATTAAGGACCATCACAAAATCAACCAATCAGCTGTAATTGCTGAAATAAAAAAGGCGAGCCCGTCAAAAGGCGTGATTCGCGAAAATTTTGATCCGGTGGGGATCGCCAAATCTTACGAGCAAAATGGCGCATCATGTTTATCGATCTTAACAGATGAGGTTTATTTTAAAGGGCACTTAAGCTATTTAAATTTAGTAAGATCTGAAGTGAATCTTCCTATTTTAAGGAAAGATTTTATTGTTGATCCCTATCAGATATATCAAGCAAAGGCGGAAGGAGCAGATTGTATTCTCTTGATTGTGGCGATTCTAAACGATCAACAATTACTAGATTTTGAAACAATTGCGATGGATCTGGGTTTAGCTGTTCTTGTAGAGGTTCATGATGAAAAAGAACTTCATTCCGCATTAAAGCTTAAAACACCATTAATTGGAATTAATAATCGAAATTTAAAAACCTTTGATGTGTCACTTGAGACCACCATTTACCTTAATAAATTGATCGATTCAAGTCGAATTGTTGTCACAGAGTCAGGAATTTTTACTAAAAATGATGTAATGCTGATGAATGAACAAGATATTCATACCTTTCTTATTGGCGAGTCTTTCATGAGAGAGGAAAATCCAGGACATGCACTTAAAGTGTTATTTGAAAGATAGCTATGATCATAAAAAATAGATTAAGAAGGATGAGGTCAAATGAATTTTCCCGGTCATTGGTGAGAGAAACCTCAATAGCGGCAGATGATCTTATTCTGCCTCTATTTTTAGTTGATGGTGCAAAACAGCAGTACCCTGTTGATTCTATGCCGGGTGTATTCAGGCTATCTCAAGACCTCCTTTTGAAGAAAATAGAAGACGCGCAAAATTTAAATATCAATGCCATTGTGTTGTTTCCCGTCATTGAAAAAAATCTTAAATCTGAATTTGCGAACGAGGCCTTTAATGAAAATGGCCTTGTACAAAAAACTGTAAGAGCAATTAAAAAAGAATTTCCTGATATGGGAGTGATTACTGATGTGGCACTCGACCCCTATACCACTCATGGCCAAGATGGTTTGATCGATAAAAAGGGTTATGTCTTGAATGATGAAACCGTAGATGTATTGGTTCAGCAAGCACTGAGTCATGTTGAGAGCGGGGCGGATATTGTAGCGCCATCTGACATGATGGATGGAAGAGTGGGTGCAATTCGAGAGGCTTTAGAAAATACCAAACATGTCAATACAAAAATTTTATCCTACACAGCAAAGTACGCCTCCGCATTTTATGGTCCATTTCGAGATGCGGTGGGTTCAAAAGAAAATTTAGGTAATTCCTCCAAAGAGACCTACCAAATGGATCCATCTAATTCAAATGAAGCATTGCATGAGGCTGAACTAGACATTAGTGAAGGCGCGGATATCTTAATGATAAAACCAGCAGGATTATATCTAGACATCATTTATCGAATTAAAAATCAGTTTAAGAAACCTACGTTTGCCTATCAAGTTTCAGGCGAATACTCTATGCTCAAAGCGGCTGCGATCAATAATTGGTTAGATGAAAAAGAAATCATGATGGAATCATTAATCGCCATCAAAAGGGCAGGCGCTGATGCAATTTTAACTTATTTTGCCCTAGAGGCTGCCGAGTGGATCAAGTCTAGAGATTGATTCTACTTTTTTAAACTCCTCAAGTTTTAATCCTTTTCCTTTCATTAAGGATTGAGGCTTATGTGTATTTCTAGATTCATTTAAATCAAAAACAATCAGTTCGGCTTCTATTTCTGCATAGAAAAAAATGTATTTACAAAGATGTTGATCAATCTTTTTTCCATCTTTAGTTTTAAAAGAGAAATGATTGCTTAGTAAGAAATATTCAATTTCTTTGATATCGTCGGTAAATAAATTGATAAGAATTTTTTGATGTTTGGTTGTTCTTCCTTCTTGAAGTGAGCCTGTGATTAAAGGGTTAAATTTTTCAAGACGATTCATTAACTCAATAGCAATCGGTTTGTAAAAATCAAAATCATTGTCCTCATCAGATAAGTAGGTCGACTGATAATCGCGAATAGCCTCATCAATTTCATGATTTGAAGGTAAAACTTCATGACTCATAAAGTTTAATGATTTAGCAGCCTTTCTTTTGGCATAAAAGTAATCACTCACACCCTCCTCCAGGATGATTTCAGCAGCTAGGGATGCAATATGTTTCTTTGCAATCTTGTCTGATATTTTTTTCATAAAGTTAATTGATCATAAAGAACGCATTGTCATGAGGGAGAAATTCCTCATAAAAGTATTCATACACTCCATTTTCGTTATCATTAGAAACCAAGGTCCCATCTTTAGGATTTATTTTATGAGGAACGATTCCTTCCGGTTCTGCATACATTTTTTCAGGAATACCCTCTAGCGCACCTTTCATGTAGTCAATCCAGATGGGTAAAGCTGCACGAGACCCTGTTTCTTGATCTCCAAGAGTTTTTGGTGTGTCAAATCCAAACCAGGTTAAGGCAATATGGTCCGGGTTATAGCCGACAAACCATGCATCAATTAAATCGTTAGTCGTCCCTGTTTTTCCTGCAATATCGGTTCTGTTCAATTGTTTTGCTCTTCGAGCAGTCCCATATCTAATTACATCTTTCAACATCGAGTCCATGACAAAAGCATTTCTGGGGTCGATAATTCTCGGCGTATCAAGATTGGTAATGCTGGACTTCAGTTTGATTTGTCGGTCATTGGTATCAATTATTTTATCTATATAATATGGCTCTTTGAGAAATCCTCCATTAGCAAAGACAGAAAATGCTGAAAGTAAATTGATGGGTTTTACTTCAGCGACTCCAAGTGCTAGGGAAAGATACGGAGGAATTTTCTTTTTATCAAAACCAAAACGGGAGACATAGTCTTGCGCATATTTTGCATCAATGTGTTTTAAGGTTCTTATGGCAACCATATTTTTTGATTTTGCTAAACCCTCCCTTAGGCGAATCGGACCCTCATATTTATCATCATAATTTTTAGGTTCCCAATTTTCTTTTGTGTGGAGCTCATCTGCGGTCATAAAGAAGAAGTTATCGTTAACTATAGTGGCTGGCGTGATTCCCTTTTCCAAAGCAGCTGAATAAATAAATGGTTTAAAAATGGAACCGGGCTGTCTATAAGCTTGTGTAATGTGATTGAATTTATTTTTATGATAATCAAAACCACCCACTAAGGCTGTAATTTCACCTGTGTTTGGATCCATGGAAACTAGAGCAGATTCTACTTCGGGAAGCTGCGTTAACATCCATTCTTTTCTTGATTGAATAAAATGATACACACCCCCGACTTTAATTCGTTGATAGTCCTTATCTTTATCCTCATAATTTTTATCATTTGCCAAGAGCTTCAATCCATTTTTATATACTTTAATCACTTCACCGCTTTTCAGTATAACTTCCACTTCAAGGGGTTGAATTTTGGTAATAATGCCTGGAAAAAAATCATTGTAGACTGGAAATTTTTTGAGAAACTCATGCACACTTTCAGCCAATTTTTTTTTGTCTTTAAAGTTTTTTAATTCCAGATAACCGTCTGCCTCTCTGGGTTGATGACGATTGATATAGTTAATAATGCCATCAAGAACTGCTTTATTCGCTAATCTCTGGTTTTTTGATTTTATGGTGGTGTAGACTTTCAATCCGCTCGAATAAATATTTTCACCAAATTCTTCAAATAAATCTTTACGCACCATTTCAGCAATAAATTCTGCGTCTACTGCCGTTTTAGTTTTTGTTTTTTTCAAATTAATTGGTTGTTCTAAGGCTAATATATAGGTTTCTTTTTCAATAAAACCATGCCTTAATAAACTGCTTAGGACGTCTCGTTGTCTTTGCAAGGCGAGGTCATAATTATTAAAGGGATTATATTTACTGGGTGCTTTTGGAAGACCAGCTAGCA
>Ga0181605_10001903_pt1 | contig 18925 bp, 19 predicted proteins | sample 041ome_11_FD_148676 | JGI IMG/M metagenome (GOLD analysis project Ga0181605, IMG submission 148676) | Coastal salt marsh microbial communities from the Groves Creek Marsh, Skidaway Island, Georgia - 041411US metaG (spades assembly) | ecosystem: Environmental > Aquatic > Marine > Intertidal zone...
CCGGTTTTGTCGGGCTTACTGTCGGGTAAACCCCGTGGGGGCCCATTGAAAATGTTGCCTCAGCGCGGTGAAGGGTAATTCACAGGAAAAAATCAGCGCTGCGGTATCGCGGCTCTTCGGCCCCAGCCTGACCTGACCGGCATCACCCTCGATGGCATCTGCATCCTCATCTTCGAGCCAAAAAAAGTACTCAACATGGGCCTGAACAAACGCATTGTTGACAAGATCAAAGGACCAAAAACCCTGATCGTTGCACCGCACCGCCTTCAGATGGATATTTTGCAGCCCGGTATTGGTCTTTGGCGCGAGAGGCGTACTGGCGGAAGCGCCCATCGCCGGTAAAAGGCAGGCCAGTAGCACCAGCAACTGAGAGCGTAGAGGGGTGTTGCTGATCTGCCGCATTGGAGCGCCTCCCGGGGGTGCCATGGCTAGATTCGTTATCTTCACAAAAAATGCCCCGAAAACCAGCGTGAAAACACCAAAATCACAATTTATTTAATAAAATCAATTATTTAATATTTTATGCGGCGGTATGCGAGACAGTAAAGTTCCCCCCATTTCTGCCGATATTTAGGGTATCGCAAGGGAACAGTCATCTGAGGTAAGCCATGACGCGTGTAAGAGCCGCCGCCGCATACAAGCGAATCGATCTGGAATCTGCCGTTGCATCGGCTGACAAGCACGAACTGATCACACTGCTCTTTAAAGCATTAATTGGCGCACTGGCTGGCGTAGAAGTGCATCACCACCACGGCAACAAAGATCAGGTGCGGGAATATTTGACCAAGGCTTGCCGTATTCTTGCCGGTCTGCAGGGCAGCCTCGACTACGAGCGCGGCGGCGAGATCGCAATAAACCTGGGAGAGCTCTACGGCTACTCAATCCGCAAATTGTTCGCCGCCAATGTGAACATCGACGTGGCGCCCGATAACGTGGCAGAGGTGAAGAGTTTACTCGAACCGATCTCTGAGGCCTGGCAGAACATGGATCTCTCCAAGCCCCGACAGTTGATGGCGGTGTAAGAACGCTGGGCGCCGTGAGCGACCGCTTATAAGCAAAGACCCTTTTACGCTGAGATAAAAAATGCGCCGGACCGGCGCATTTTTTTTAACCATAGGGCGCCCTAAGGCAATGCATCCAACCCCGGGAGGCAACCTTTCACACCGGATGCCTCACATTGAGAAAGAACAAAGAGGGCATCACTGGTTTCCAGCTCATCGATCCGCATGGCTGCGGCATCGCGAATTTCCTGTGACTGCTGTTGTCCCTGTATCAGGGCCAACGATGCCCACACATACGCCTGACCAGAACGGCGTTTGACGTCGGTCCCATCCAGCAACATAAAAGACAGCATGTACTGGCTATCGGCATAACCTTCTATTGCCGTCTCTCTAAATCCTTCGTAGGCCAGCCGCCGGTTGCGAATCTGTCCTTCTCCTTGGAAATAGCTCAGTGCAATCATGTACCGGCTTTCGATCAGGCCTTGAGCCGCCGCCTTGCGGAAATTAATAAGCCCCTGGGCCCAGCTCTTGGCAGCGCCACGACCCTCGACATACATCATGCCCAGGTTGTGATTCGCCTCGGCCAGTCCTCCGTCGGCGGCGCGCCGATACCAGTCCATGGCAACATCGTATTGTTGCGTCACCCCCAGACCTTCCTCATAGAGATAGCCAATATTATGTTGTGCTTGGGCGTCGCCGGCCGTTGCAAGGTCGTACCAGGCGCGCATTGCCGTTGCATAGTGTTGACGATCCATGGCGGCCAGGCCGGCGCGCAGTTGATCTTCCCGGTCATCGGCAACGCCGGATAGTGGCAAGGCCAAGGCGGCGCAGAGCAACAGGCCCTGCTTAGTTACGCTCACGACCCTTCACCTCTTCCTGACGATCGAGCGTGCCGCCCAAAATAGCGCCCTCACTGATACAACCCACCAAGGCACCGGCATCGTCGACCACCGGTATGGCCTCACCCACAAATTGACGAGCAACGCTCAGGGCCTGCTGCAGATCATCGCTAAGCTTGAGCACCAAATAATCGTCGTTAATCAAAGATGATGCTGCGCTGTTACTCTCGGCAAGCGCGGTCAAAATCGGCACCACCCCTGTGAGCTTGCCTTCGGCATCCACCACGTAAGCTTCTGTTCGGTTTGACGCCCGCAGGTGGGTCACCATCTCTTCACCCGTAGCCCCCGCGCTGACCGGCGTGACCGATTCGACGTCGAGGTCTGACACCGAAATATCCTTGAGTGACAAAAACTCTCTTCCCTGACGCAGGTCAAAACCCCGCATGATCAGCTGCCGATCAAAAAAGGAGTAACAGAACAAGCGTGTCGATATAAAGGACGACATTGATACCGCAAGGATCGCCGCTACCGCGAACTCGTAGCTGCGGGTGAACTCAAACACGATCAGCACCACGCCAATGGGCGCACCAATGACCGAGCTGGCCACTGCGGCCATGCCCACAACGGTGAGCATCACCACAGCCGAGGGGTCGTAACCGAGACCCACCGCAATAAAGCCTGCCAAGTAACCCAGAGACGCACCCAGAAATAAGGCGGGAGAGAAGACGCCCCCGACGAGACCCAAGCCAATACAGACAACCGTGGCCGCGAGCTTGGCCAGCAACATGAGCACCGCTTCACCCACCAATTTTTCGCCGGCGAGCAGGTCATTGACCGACTGCGTGCCCAAACCAACCGCCTCGGGCACCAACATGCCGATGATGGCCATCAGCGTGGCGGCGAGCAGCACCATCGCAAGATCATTATTGCGCGCCTTGGCCCAGGCCGCCGTTCTCAACAGTGATCGCATAAAAACAATAGCTAAAAGCGCGGCGCAGGCGCCGAGCCCCAGTACGACAGGGAGGAGCCCCCAGTCGGTGGGACTCGCGGTCACTGAATAGGGCGATACCCGGTCAAAAAACAGGGGGGTCACCGCCGCTGCCACGATGGCCGAAACGGTAATGGGTGCCACCGCCCGAATAGCGAAGTGTCTCAGTATCGCCTCCGACACCAATACCACCGCCGCAATCGGTGCCCCGAAGCCTGCGGAAATGGCCGCTGCTACCCCGCAGGCGACATAAATATCGGGAGTCAGCCGGGTAGGAAACAAGGCCCGGACTTGCGCCCCCACCGACGCGCCAAAGTGCAGTACGGGTCCGTACTGTCCTACAGATGCACCCGCGCTGGCCGAGATAAAGGCCGCCGTGGTGGAAATAAACCCCTGTCGTGCCGGAAACGCGGCATCGGGGCGATGAGCGCCGAGTATGGCATCTGCGGGCCCGTGCCAGCGGTCCATGTGAAAGGCTTGTTTGAGACCATAAATACAGAGGGCCCCCACAATGAGCGCGGCCCAGCGAATCAAGCCTGAGCTCAACGCACTTTGACCTGCCATTTGTTGCCGGATGACGCCATCGATTGCACCGACACCGAGCACAAAGAGATTAGCGGCAAGGCCACCGAGGATGCCAATCACCACGCCAACAAAAAGAACCCGCAGGAGCTCCAGACCCAATTCTTTGGATGAAGTATTCAGGAGTAACATTTGAGTGCCGCCGTCTTTTTTAGAGTCTCCACCGGGTATTCCGCCTGGTGCTCACGGATATAACGATCAAAGCACTGTTTGCGCTGCGCCTCGGTGGGCTCATTTTGCGAACACGCCCCCAATACCAGTAGTAAGGTGGCGCTCATCGCTATGCTTGCCCGCATTTTCTCAGCGGTGAGGCTCATGTCGACGCATTGCCTTCTGACGAAGAAGCCATATTGGCCTCGTCGAGCACTTTGCCCAACCGAATCATGGCGCTCGCCATCGCGTCCTCGACGTTTGCCGCAAACGCAGCGCGCTTGTCGACGGCCACCTCATATTCGTGAATCAGCGTTGAGGCATCCTGCGTCAGTGCATTCAAGCGGGTCTCGGTTTCTTCGGCATCCTTGCTGGCACTCAGTAGAGCATCTTCCAGATTACGAGTGAGTTCTTCTTTTCGCCGTTGAATCGGCTCGAGTCGCCCCGAGTATTGTCGATCAGCAGCTCTCTCGGCATCCGCCATTTTTTGGTCCAATTCCTCGATGCGACGACGTTGGTCCCTGATCGCTTCGCGCTGCTTTTTCATCCACTCGATGTATTGGTCGATGGAGTCCTCGTAATCGACTTCTGCGTCGGTGTCTTCCGATCCAAGATCTTGGCTAGTGAGGGTTTGCAGCACCGTTGCAGGTGGCTCAAGGGTCTCTGCACCCAGCTTTTTAATAAGCTCACTGGCCTGATCCGCCTCTAACTGGATCTCAGCAATTTGCCCTTTAATTTGCTCTGCCTTCTCGAGCGCAATGGCACTTTGTTCCTTAGTGACATTTGCCAACTGGGTGGTCAGTGAGCCCAACCACTGGTTCTCGGTACCTGATAAATCATCGTCACAGGTCTCGCTCCGAAGACCGGCATCAATGAAGGTAATACAGCGTCGGGAGTCGGCCAGTCGGGTAGCACCCAACTCAAGCTCTGCGCACACATCGCGGTAATGATCGAGCGTTTCCAGTTCGCGCTCAAAGCAGGTTTCGAGCGCCTGAAGACAGCTCGACGTAACGCTGCCGAGCGCGCCGATAAACTCTCTCATGTCATCGCCATAATCGCCAAAGTGCTCAGAGGGATTGCTCGCGCGTTCATCCTGCACGCCCTGACGGGCAGCACCCACGGATGCGATAAGTTGATCTGCGTGGGCCACTGTGCCGACCCGCTCCTTCGCAATACCGAGCGGCGTCGGCACTTCATCCTGCGATGGATCTTCCGGCAGGGGAACTCCTTCTTCGGCGGCAGTAGCGGCTTCGGCGTCTGGCCATGACGCCTCGGTGGCTGCCGGCTCAATCGACTCCTCAGCAGCCCGCGCACCCTCGATCACCTCAAAAGCAGGCGCATCCGCTTCCGCGGCATCAACACTTTGCTGCGGTTCGTCATCAGGCAATGTCTCTGCCGAGTGCTCATCAGTGCTCTCCGCCACAGCCGACACGTCTACCGGGTCGGGTGCTTCTGGGGCAAACTCCTCGGGGGTACCGGGCACATTCCACTGGGGCGCCCCGTCTTCAGCAGCCAGCGCTGCGGCAGCATTTTCTTGCTGGGAGGTGTCGCGGTTGACCGAGAGCATATGGTCTCGCAGCTCCTCAGCAATAATGCGCAGGGCAATGCTCTGCTCGGCATGATCTGGCGCGTCCTCAATAGCCGCGAGGCACTTATTCAAGACGACCGCGCGATCTGCCATGGCCGCTTCATCACCGGTTATGAGAATCGCGTGGAGCACCTCGTGGCGAAAAGAAACAAAGCCTTCTGATAGCGGCGCCATACCCTCGGGAATCTGGCACAGAGCCGCGCCGACCGCCCTCAAATCTGCGTCACTATCGGCGTTGATCAGTGCGAACTGATCGGTCACAGCCTTGATCACGTCACTCATGGTGGCCCCCCTGTTCACTGCTACCTGAGATTGCGCGGGTAGTTCCTCTGGGGGTGCAGTTTGCGCTTCAGCGGCGCTTGGTATCGCCGACTCCTCAGTGGTGGTGTCTTTGTCGTCACTTGATGACTTACCAAACAAACCGAAGAGCTTCATAGCGCGCCTTATCCCCCAGACAGTGCCTCACAATCTGCCTCGGTGACATCATAGAGCTCAGCCTGTGATGTAGGCAAACCCTGATAACACACCCTTACGTAGCGGAGCTTGCTGAGTGGGTCTGTGTACTCGCTACCCCGGCGCGCGTAGAGGTCGAAGCGAATAACGCTGTCACTGATACCACTCTGCAGTATCAGCAGCAATCCTGTTTGACCAGATCCTGTCGCTTCACCGACCGAGACCGCGTAACCGTCCTGATCGGATAGGTCACAGTTATCGATCGATATGCCCTCTGCAGGGATGATGGATCCGTCGCCCTCTGTGGCGGTAATAAAGTCGGTGTCGTAAGGGGACAGCGTGGCCGTAACACCGCATTGGGGCACTTCAAGATTGTAGCTGTCACCCGTGATCGCACTTTGCGCCACGCTAAGGTAATCCAAGTTCTCAATGAGCGAGGAGCGATAGACGCCCGACAGATCCAGGTCAGGGGATACGTAAGCCTCCCCCGCCACGGCAAAGTCGATATCGAAATTGGCGCCCGTCTCCTCGTAAGCATAGGTCATACCCAGCGCACCAGTTTCTTTATAAGTCACCAAGAGGTTAGTCACCGTGTTCACTTGTAACTGACCGTCGACGAGTTCTTTGCACTGACCAGAGCCTGAGGCCTCATCGCCGCTCACCACCACATCTGCGACGCAGAGCAAGTTAACGAATTCTGTTTCGTCGGTCGCCTGGGCATGCCAGAAGAGCGTGCCCGAGCGGGTCAGTACAAAATTATTCTCATCCGTTTCGGTCACCTCGCTCCGGCCCATCGTCAACGAGAACTCACTGTCTGCGCCTCCACCATAGCGACCCCCAAAGTTGGCATCGATATACAGTGAGATTTCGTCCTCTGCCGAGGCAGTGCCCGCTGAGGCACTCACTTTCACAACATAAGTCCCGGGGAGCAAAGCCTCTCCGGAAATAGTCTTCGCCGCCGCATCATGGGTGAGTTCAACTGGCCCGTCGTAGGTCACCGTTGCGTCCCCGGCACTGTCTCCGCTCAGGGTATAACTGAGGGACACGCCCTCATCCGCTCGGTATTTGGTCTGACCGCTGAGCTCGATAAACAGCTGGTTGGTTGGTGTGCCGCCGTCGGTACCGGAGCCCGTACCAGAATCGCTACTCCCCGAACCGATGCCGCAACCGATCAAAAAGCTCGTTAAAGCCAGTTGCAACAGCCAGTGCCAACACTGACCGCGCCCTCTCGACACCCTTCGCTGGACTTGGCCAGGCAAGCGCACTATTCGTCTTCCAGACACACGTAACTCTGGAGCATCACCATTTCTTTATCTCGTCGGTATTTCGAGGAATCCATAAACCACACCACGAGATACTTATACACTTTGTACTCCAGACATAGCTGCGCGCCCATGGCCTCATAGTCGAGCCCCGATTGGAGATCGGGTGATGGCCAGATCACCAGCGCGTGGTCTGAGATATGCGCATCATCAATGGTCGATACCGACTTAACGCGCTCCAAAAACGCCTTTTGCGCCTTGGTTTGGGCCAACGCCGTGACAGCGCAAAGGCTCAACACCACGCATAAAAGGCTTCGTGCACAACGTGATTGAAAACCCACTTTCATCCCGCTTTCCCCTTGACCGTAATTTCTATGCGCCGGTTTTGGGCGCGACCCGCCGCGGTATCATTGGAGGCAATGGGCACGGTGTCTGCATAGCCCGTTACCGTTACTGCATCTGGTGGAATAAAGCCCTCACCCACTAAATAGTCCGCCACCGAGGCAGAGCGCGCGGCAGAGAGATCCCAATTCGATTGAAAGCGCTCACTGAAGGCGACGGGTACGTTGTCGGTATGGCCTGCCACAGTGACCTGACCCGGGCTCTCGGCCAACGCCTGACCCACGCTCGATAAAACCGTATAAAAAGTGCTGCGCAAATCGGCACTGCCGCTGACAAACGCGCCCTGATCAGCAAGCGAAATTTTGACCTCGTCGTTGATGCGCTCAACGTTGACCTGGCCATTAGCAATTTCGGTAGTCAACCGACTGCGGATTTGCTCGTACTCACTCTGCGCAATGTCCTCGCCCTCAGTGCTGTCAGAACCGGACGCACTATCAAAGGACTCTGCCTGAGTTGACGGTGAGCGGAGCACCTGAACCTCGGATACCACCTCAGCCTGCGCTTGCGCCACCTTGGCAAACAGCGCGACGGTGTCCTCGTCGAGGCGCTGTCCCGACTCAAGCCCCGTGTCTCCCTGATTCTCCCCCTCCTTTTGATTGGGGGTCATCACAACGCTAATCTTGCCGTCTGTCTCGGTGACCTCCACCTGACCCCGGGTAATTTCCTGTTTCAGCGCACTGCGCACTTTTTCCAGGTCGGTCGAGTTTGGCGTGTTGGAAGGCTTATTAGTGATTTTTAATTCGGGATCCGGCGGCTGCTCCTCGTCCGTGGTCTGCTCACTGATCGTTTTGAGCGCCGTGGGCTCCACTTTGGCTTGCATGAATTGATTGGCAATAATGTTGTCGGCGGTAGGAGGCTCCACCACCGGCACCACGCGCTGCACGCCCATGCTGTCGTTCATCGAACCGCTGACTTCCTTGAACTTTGGCACGTTCATCGCCGCAAAAGACAACAGCAGTACAAAAAACGCCATGAGTAGCGTGGCCATATCCGCAAACGTGGCCATCCATGCCGGCGCGCCGCCGCCCGCACACTTGGGACATTCGATGGGGGGTAGCTCTTCGGGCGGCTCGGGGGGAGGGCCAAGATCAACTTCTTCTTCAGGCACAACCGGGGCTGGCGCCTCAGATTCAGCGACCTCCGCCGCCTCAGTCTCCTCGACCTCGACGCGCTCGTCATCTTTTTGGTCGTCTTCAGCCACGACTCACGCTCTCCACCGGGCTCAGTTGTCGTCCACGATCACTTCGATACGGCGATTGCGGGCACGCCCGGTGGCCGTATCGTTGCTATCGAGTGGACGCGTGTCGGCAAAGCCCGCAATTTGGACATTGCCGCCTTCCATGTTCGTAGAATTCAGCAAAAAATCCGCGATGGACGCCGCGCGGGCGGCCGATAAATCCCAGTTGGATTTGAAGCGCTCGCTGAACGCAACCGGCACGTTGTCGGTGTGCCCCTCGACCATCACGCTACCCGGGTACTTGGCGAGGCTGTTTCCCAACCGCGTTAAAGTAGGCGTAAAAGCTTGACGCAAATCAGACGAGCCCGAGGTAAAACTGCCTTGGCTGGCGAGCCGGACAATAATCTTGTCGCCGTCCTTTTCGACTTCTGCCAGTCCTGCCGCGATTTCTTCTGAGAGGTCAGCGCGCAATCGATCGTACTTTGACATGCCCGAGCTATCGCCACTGCGCGATTGGCGCCGGTTGGCATTGGCGCCGGTCTGACTGCCCTGAGCTTGATCGGCAAGATGCACACCGACTTTGGATCTCAGTTCGGCCGATACCTCTGCCACCTTGGCTACGGCATCCAGCGTTTCTTGAGCCACCTGTCCGCCCTTACCCTCTCCTTCGCTACCCTGCTGACCGCCAGCGGAGGCCGGCTCGAGCAGCGTCACTTTGATCTCACCGTTCTCGATGCGGACGTCGGCCATGCCTTTATTCAGCTCTTCTTCGAGCGCTTCCTGCACCTGCTGAAAATCGCTGTCGAGAGGGTCATCGTATTCGCCCTCTTCGGTTTTCTTCTCGATAAAATCACCGCGCACAAAATCCGACTGCTGCTCTTTAACGTCCATGACCGAGCGCTCTGCTACCGCCGGTGTGAAGTTCTCAACCATGATGCTGCGAGCCATGGGAATCGTGACCTTGGGCACGATTTTTTCGATACCAAATGCCTGTTTAAGCGAGCCCGCCACCTGCTTGAATTTAGGCACCTCGGTTTCGGCAAAGCTCAACAGCAATACGAAGAAAGCCATCAGCAGGGTTGCCATGTCAGCAAAGGTCGCCATCCAGGCCGGGGCGCCACCGCCCGCACATTTGGGGCAATCGTCTTTGGGCTCCTCGGGCTTTGGCGGACCGGGCGGCGGCAAGTCGGCCTCCACCAATGCTTCTTCATCCGACTCGGCATCACCCTCTGGAGTTTCTTCTGCAGCACCCTCCTCGGGCGCCGCCGCGTCGCCATCTTCGCTGACTGCGGGTGGCTCAGCTACCGCATCACCCTCTGAGGCTGCGTCTGGCGCGGTTGCTTCCGCTTCGGTTGCGGGGGGGTCAACCGATTCTGATGTTGCGGAAGCCTCAGGTTCCGGCGCGCCTCCCTCGGCGCCAGTAGCGTCCTCTGCAGCCTCCGCTACCTCGCCTTCCTCAGGCTCTCGTGGCACGGGCGCATCGCCCGCGGCCGCTGCAACATCACCCGCCGCTGCCGCAGTCTCTGGGGCATCGGGTTTAATGTCGTCGTCGTCGGCCATGCCATGCTATCTCAATAAAGAGAAGAAACCGGCATCAAGCCGCGGCGATCTTTTCGCGACTTTTGGGAGAGACAAAAGAGGCAAGCATGTCGCCCAACACTCTGGGGTTGCCACCCTCTTGCATAAACAGCACGCCCTCGATGATGAGCTCATTGTTGTTGGCCTCGAGGACCGACGCGTTTTCGAGCTTCTGGGCAATGGGCAGACAAATAACGTTGGCCAGGATCGCACCATACATGGTGGTCAGCAGTGCTACCGCCATGGCAGGTCCAATCGCTTTGGGGTCCGACATGTTCCCCAGCATGATCACCAGACCCGCCAGCGTGCCGACCATCCCCATGGCGGGGGCAATCTCCCCCCAAGCCCTGAAGATGTTAGCGCCCATCTCATGGCGCACCTTCATCATATCGTTGTCGCGGTTGAGGGAACTCTTGATAATGTCGCCATCAGTCCCGTCTACCAACATCGACACCGCCTTGGCCATAAAAGGGTTACCAATGTCTTGTCCCTCGAGGGCGATCATGCCGTCTTTTCGCGCGATGTTTGCCAGCTCAACAATCTGGGTAATCAGCTCCACAGGGTCGTCGATCTTGCGGGAAAAGGCCTTGCCCATCACGCCCACGGCACCCAGAAACTCGCCTAAGGAGGACCTCGCCATGACGACCGCGATAGAACCCGCGACCACAATGAGTAGCGAGGCTGTATCGACAAAGGCCGCGGCATTCTCGGAAATGGCCATGAAAATGAGGCCGAAGGCCCCCACCAAGCCGACAATTGTTGCAATATCCATGAACCGCTCCTCGAGTAATGGCCTAGATGAAGTGTGTCTTCGCCTAATATAGCAACTCCATTTGTGCCCTTCCTAGGGCACAAATGGCGAAATTGGCATTGTTTGCTCCACCCGAACCTTCTGGTGTGCCCGACAACACTTTTACACAGGAAAATATCGGCTTTTTGCCTTAAAGCTTGACCCTTGCGCCAGTGGGGTTCCGGGTAGCCAGCACGCAGTCAAACGTGGCCCGATGTGGTAGCGTGTAGACCAATAAAGCGCCGACGCTACCAGCCGATAATGGTGGTAGGTGCTCATAAAAGGTAGCAAACCCGATAAGACGCGCAACGAGACGCGCGGACTTGCCCTGACTGATCCCAAAGTGGCAAATCAGGGCGGGCCGCTCTCAACAGGAGAGCCGCGGGCGCTGACTGACAACAAGGTTGGGGATACGCGTGATAGCAAAGCCGAACAAACCTCTCACTCTCGTCTGCTGGGCAAGCGCAGCGTTGCTGCTGCTGGCCGGCTGCAGCGATCAGCGTAATCAACCCGAGTGTGGCGATGTGATCAAGAGCCGCCTCGACAAGCATGATTTTGAAATCTTTGATGGCGGCATGGCGCTCCACAAACCGACGGGACTGACGGTGACCCAGTGCGCGGTAGGCCAGAGAATGAGCAACTATCGGTGCCGCGGCGAATCATTAAAGATGACCTGGGATGAAGCCATGGCCTACGCCGAAGAGGTCCGCGAAAAAACCGGTGAGCCCTGGCGGCTGCCAGAAAAAGGCGAAATCCCCGACTTTCTGGAGGGTGAGTGCATCAACCCCGCGGTGAACCCTTACGTGTTTCCTGATCTGGAGGTCGCCAACTTCTGGACCGCCTCAAAAGGGCTGCACCAGGATAAATTCCGCTGCTCCATTTACACCTATCAGGGCCGGGTTTTTTGCCGACAGGCGCGGGATATTCCTCAGCCGTTTTTGCTGGTGAAAGGCGACTGAGCTCACTCAGGCCGCCAACGTAGAAAGAAACCTGACTGTATCCCGGAGATTTGCGGCAGCGGGGCCTTGATTCAATCAATCCGTCTCTGCAGGCAAAAAGCATGGGCGCATTGCTTACTACCCGGTTGATCCGCGATCAGCCGATGCCAGGGCGTCGGCACCTAGCCGTCATTTTGAAGGGAGATGCGTTTTAGGCTCAAACCTGCGGCACGCTTTGCCGTCGGCGCGAAGCACATCAATGCAGGGCAGTTGCTTGGACTTGAACCCCATCACCTCACACGCGTAGGGAAAGGCCTTGCGATGGGTGATTTTAAAGTAGCGACACCGCCAACAGTTGGGCTCACTCGCCACCGGCCGGCTCTCTGTCTTTTTGGCGAGCGCTCTCCTCTTCGGCCAATGCCTGCTCTGCGAGCTCATCAAATCGGGCTTTAGCCTCTATCAAAGCCTGCTCCCGCTTTTTAGGAAGGTAGTACTCCTGATACGCCCTATAACCCACAATCGCAATCAATGCGGCCAGACACCCCCAAGACAACAAGTCAATGAGCTCTACCCGGGCGAACCACGGAACCGCGCTTTCGCCCTCTTTCATGGTGCTGGCGGCCACCAATGCGAGCAGGGGCACCGCGAACAGCAAATAGGTGCGGATGATTTTACAAATCGTGCAGTCTGTGCCCATCATTGCCTACTGCTCATCCAATCTGCTCCTTCAAAGCACCCTGTGCACTGGCACAAAGCTGAACGAGTTTATTCGCCGCTTTGTTTATCGATTCATAATAGTCAGCAGATAAGCGAAGATTTTCTTCTAGGCTCTGCACAGAGGCGATGGCTGCTGTCAGTGCCAGAGACTGCCTTGATGTGTAGTATCTCAGCACCGGACATTCCTCGTCGAATATCAGCTTCAAGCGTTGCTCCAATAGGTCGATGGCAGAGACATCGGTGCTGCCCGATGCAATAGTCGAAAGACAATTTTTATGAATTTCAGTGCTGATTTTAGCGGCATGATCGAGCTTCGCCTCGGTCTCAACTAACGCACTCAACACTGCTTCGACACGCCCCTCAGGCAATATTGCTGCACTTGCGACATCCAGTTTGTACCTATTGCCGGAGTCATCAATGACCAGCGGGTGTTCGGCTAACGGCATGTGGTCCCAGCCCTCAAGATAGGCGCCTTTAGAAGTAGAGTTAATCAGCCTGGCCATGTCCTTAAAAGACTGCGCGACATTTTGAAATTCTCCGATGAACGAGAAGTAATTGGGCAAGGTAGGCAACATTTCACCATCAATGCCCTTGCACGTTAGGTGCGCCTCTTGATCAGTAGCCGAACCATCGTTAACAGACTCTCCCACGTACAAACCACCACTGACGCTAAGATCCTGCCCAAGCAAGGTGACCGATTTGGCGCCGAGAGCGAGCACCATAATGGCTCCTAATGTCGATACAGACGTCCCTATAAAATACGGTGTCTCCTCACCGTGCAACGACGCCGACAAGCGGGTACCGCGAAAGCCTGGTTCGGGATAGGCAAAGTGCCTGGCGAAGCCTGCGTCGTAAAAAGCAGGATGGCACCCCTCATTCAGAATCAGTGCGACATCGGCTATTTTTGAAGGCTCGGGAATCGCATCCCGATGATCCTGCGGGTCCTGCCAAATAGCGATATCGGGCCGGACGCCCGCATCGATTAATGCCGATAGCGCCTTCATCGTGGCGATAATCAAAAAACGATCCTGTACTGAAGCGAGTAATTCGAGATCGTTTGCTAGCGATGGCCCTGGAGAGACGATCAGCACATCGGTGTCATTGAGCTGGTCTTTCAAACCCATCACCGAGGGTAACTTGGCCAGCCTTGGAACAAGCGAGAGCCACTGCTCCGCAGTCATCTGTGGCAACCACTGTGTCGTCCTGCCACCAATAATGCAGGTGCCAATAGACTTAACCACCAAATGAAAGTGCTTCTCGTCGTTGGCGCTATAATCCATGGCGATCAACGCTACTCTGGGTAGGGAGTACCGACTTAAAATCGGCTCCAACGAAGGTAACTCTATCTGCTCCCCCGCCACTACAAATACGGTGTCGGCGTCACTCGTGTCGGCCTCCTCCTCAATCGGATGAGCAGTCATCCAGATAAACTTGGCCTGCCCTCTGGCACGAAGAGCGTCACGTAAGTTCTCGCCATCGGCATCCGTCAGTACCACTACATCCTGTGCAAAATCCCATATCCCGGGCAGCGCATCGTCGATATACAGCTGAAAACCCTGCGTTGATTGCCGGAGCTCCTCTAGGGAAAAGGATGCTCTAGCCTCCGCAATCCATCTGTGCAGAAACTGCAGGCGATCGTTGACGGCAGTAGCCACCTCCAGATAACTTTGGACCAGCTCGGGGTTGTCTTTTAACGCAGATTCCTGCTCTACGCCTGATTGCTTCGCCTGATCCTGCGATTGAGAGAGGACTGAACGATAATAGCGAATGCGGTCCAGCTTGACCCGCGAGGCGTCGATATCACCACTTTTAGCCAACTCGACTGCGTCGTTACATTCTCGTAACAGCGGCTCCAGAGTTGCTGTGTACATATTTCCCCCTCGGCTGGCGACATTTTCCGATTTAAACCATTCTAGTTTACCTGCTGTGATAAAGGGACGCCTGTTCTCGCCCCATAATTACCGAAGGTCAAGACCAAACGGTGTCGCTCAATGGGCACAAAACACAGCCTTTCGATTAACCGGCATTCCTCATGGTTAGGCATTGGCATTATTTGTTGCGTGCGTCGTTGAGTCCCTGATAGTTGCGGGTCAAACTACCCATACTAACGATCTGTGGGGGACGAGAAGCCGCTGGCCAATCATCCGCCCTCGCACACAGGAAGCATATGGCGACGTCTTACTTCGAAAACTATTTTGGATCCATTGCAACACGCGTTAGCAGTGGCGAAACCCAAGCATTGTTGAGCGGTGCCAAATTACTAGCGGATACCAGTATGGCCGGCGGCCGCATTATTTTGGCAGGCAATGGTGGCAGTGCCGCCATGGCCAGCCACGTGACCGTAGATCTGCTGAAAGCGGCGAAGATCAGAGCGATCAACTTTAATGAAGCCGACCTCATTACGTGTTTTGCCAACGACTACGGCTATGAGCGCTGGCTGGAGGAGGCGCTCAAGGCCTATGGCGAACGAGCAGACCTTGCCGTGCTGATCAGTAGCAGTGGTCAGTCGGCCAATATGCTCAATGCGGCGAAAGAGGCGCGCCGACAGCAAATGAAAATTATGACCCTCACCGGCTTCGATGCCACCAACCCGCTGCGAAAGATGGGCGACATTAATTTCTGGGTGGACTCATCTCACTACAACACAGTGGAGATGACCCACCATATTTGGCTTCTGTCGATGGTTGACTTCATTGCCGAACAAGCCGATTCATAAGCCGGCAGAGGCTTCAGCAGTCGCTATCCTGCTTGCGGCCGGGTTGGGCACCCGGCTTAAACCGCTCTCTGATCAATGGCCAAAATGTCTGATGCCGATTCACGGCAGACCGCTCCTCGATTACTGGCTTGCAAGCATCCAGCAGATGGGCACCCTCGACACCATCGTTAACCTCCATTACCTGAAGCGCGAAGTGAGTAAGTACCTCCGTCGCCCTTGCTATGCAGGCTGGATCCGAACATTTGAAGAACACGAGCTTCTTGGAACCGCAGGATCTCTAAGGGCAATTGCGAATCAGTACCGCACTTCAGACAAAACGCTGCTCGTGATTCATGCCGACAACTGGTCGGATTGTGATCTCAGCGCCTTCCTAGATTTTCACCGAAGCGCCGTTGACCGTGGCATATTGATGACCATGATGACCTTCGACACCGACGCGCCGACACAGTGCGGCATCGTTGAAACCGATTCGAACAACACGCTAATCGGTTTTCATGAGAAGCAGGCCGAACCGCCAGGGAACCGCGCCAATGCTGCTGTGTATGCCATGGAGCCTGCGCTTGTCGATTGGCTGAATCAACACCCGACCGTGAACGACATCAGTACACAACTGATTCCTGAGTTTATGGGTCGCATTTGTTGTTGGCATCATTCGGGCATCCATAGAGATATCGGGACCGTTCCCTCTCTCCTCGCCGCACAATGCGACCCGCCACACCCCAACCCGCCTCAACTTGGCGATGATTGGCAACACCGATTTAACCAACATCAAATACATCGCGAGTTGGAGCGACTGACCAGCGAGCATGGCGGCGCCTATTGCGTATGAAATACCTGATCGTTGGCAGTAATTCCTTCAGCGGTGCCAGTTTTGTCAGACACCTGCTGGATCGTGGCAATCAAGTGATCGGTATCAGCCGCTCAGCAGAACCCGATCAGGCCTATCTGCCCTATCGCTGGTCAAGTTGCGACGCGACACGCTTCGAGTTTCAGCAGTTGGACCTTAATCGGGACCTGGCCCAAATCTGCGCGCTCCTATCTGACACCCGGCCAGAATGCGTCGTCAATTTTGCGGCTCAGGGAATGGTGGGTGAAAGCTGGCTGTCCCCGGAGGACTGGTATCAAACCAATGTAGTGGCCCAAGTTGCGCTACATGATCAGCTCAGGCGGATGCCGTTTATCAAGCGATATCTGCATATTTCCACTCCCGAGGTGTATGGCCACACCGCGGGCTGGACTCGCGAGCACTTTCAGTTTTCCCCCAGCTCCCCTTATGCGGTATCGAGAGCCGCTTGCGACCTGCATTTGGTGAGTTTTTTTAAGGCCTACGGCTTCCCCGTGCTATTTACTCGCGCCGCCAATGTTTACGGTCCCGGACAACAGCTTTACCGGATTATCCCCCGAGCGTTAATGGCCGCACTGACCGGGACAAAACTCGATCTGCACGGCGGTGGTCATTCTCAGCGATGCTTTATCCATATAGACGATGTCTGCACTGGTACGGAGCAAATAGCACTCAACGGCGTACCGGGAGAGGCATACCACCTATCAACCACAGAACCGATCTCTATCAGAGAATTAGTAGAACGCGTTGCCAGGACCTTTGACCTCTCACTCAATGAGGTGGCGCAGCAATCGGAGGAACGGCTGGGGAAGGACGACTCTTACCTACTTGATAGCAGCAAGATGCAGCGCGAATTGAGCTGGGTGCCACAAATTGATCTCGACAGCGGTATTGAGGCTGTGAAAGCGTGGGCTGAAGCGCATCTAGCCTTCTTACAAAAGGAGCCCCTCAGCTATGTACACAGGAAATAGCCGATGCAATTGCTGATTACAGGAGGGTGCGGTTATGTGGGTAGTGTGCTGGTACCCCATCTGTTGGCTCAAGATCATCACGTGCGAGTGATCGATACCCAGTGGTTCGGCAACCACCTCCCCGAACACCCCCGACTGAGCTCGGTAAAAGGCGACATCAGAAATATCCGGGCAGAAGATCTCGCTGGAGTAGACGCGATTATTCATCTCGCTAATATTGCGAACGATCCAGGCGTTGATCTGAATCCAACCCTCTCCTGGGAGGTGAATGTGCTTGCCTCTCAACAACTGGCTACGCTGGCAGTGAGCGCCGGTGTCTCGCAATTTATCTATGCCAGTTCGGGCAGCGTTTATGGCATTAAGGAAGAAGAGCAAGTTACCGAGGAACTCGAGCTGCTGCCCATATCAACCTACAACAAAACCAAAATGGTGGCAGAACGGGTACTGCTGAGTTACGCGGGAGAGATGGCCGTACATAACATCAGGCCCGCCACGGTCTGCGGATTGTCTCCACGCATGCGGCTAGATGTCTCGGTCAATATGCTCAGCTTTCAAGCACTGGCTAACGGCAACATCACCGTATTTGGGGGTGATCAGGTGCGCCCCAACATTCACATTCAGGATATGGCCAGGGTTTATGAGCATTTTTTGACTCATCCCGACCTACCCTCTGGTAACTACAACGCAGGCTTCGAAAATATCAGCATCCAGCAATTGGCCGAACTGATTGCCTGTAAAACGGGCGCATCGATCACCACCACCCCTTCTAATGACCCAAGATCCTACAGACAAAACTCAGACAAGCTCCTGAATACGGGTTTCAAGCCACTGTTTTCAGTTGGTCGCGCTGTCGATGAGTTGACTCACGCATTCGCTGCGGGAGAGCTCGTAGACTCTGAACAGAGCCACACGGTGAAGTGGATGACCTCTCTCGGCTTGGCCAATGTATAAAAACGACCGTTCAGCAGAGAGCTTTAGGCTCGGCCGAGAGGTCGATTTGCTCGAGCACTATCCAAAAAGCAAACGGGACATCGCCGCAAGAGGCGATCAGAAGACAGAGAGCGATCGTGAAATTGCCCGGCAATTTGGTGCGGCTTTTTTTGATGGCGAGCGCCGCCATGGTTACGGGGGCTTTCAATACCATCCACGATTTTGGGAACCCGTGATACCCACCCTGCAGCGGTTCTACGATCTTAAGGCGGGGTCGCGTGTTTTAGACGTGGGGTGCGCAAAGGGGTTTATGTTATTTGATATGGTGCGGCTCGTGCCCGGCATTGATGTTCGGGGATTGGATATCAGCACCTATGCCATCGAGCAGGCCATGCCCGAGATGAAGCCCTACCTGACCGTGGGCAACGCCACTGATCTCCCCTACGACGACAATGCCTTTGACCTCGTGATTGCCATAAACACGCTCCATAACCTCGAGGGTGCAGCCCTCGCGCAAGCATTTTCTGAGGTGGTCAGGGTCTCGCAAAAACATGCATTTATTACCGTAGATGCTTACCGTGATCCCGAAGAGCGGAAGGCGATGTTGGCTTGGAATTTAACCGCCAAAACCATCAAAAGCATTGACGATTGGAAAGCGTACTTTGCCGAAGTCGGCTACGCAGGCGATTTTTATTGGTTCATGCCATGAGTGATGACGCTCAGTTGCAGCAAGCACTTTACCGCTCCATGCTCAGAATACGCCTGATTGAGCAAGCCATTGCGCGGGAGTACAAAAACCAAGAAATGCGCTGCCCCGTGCATTTGAGCATTGGTCAGGAGGTGGCGGCGGCGGCCGTGTGTGAATCACTGACGCGTGACGATCAGGTTTTTTCGGGTCACCGTAGCCATGCCCACTATCTAGCCAAAGGGGGCGACCTTAAAAAAATGATCGCCGAGTTATACGGCAAAGCGACGGGATGCTCTCAGGGCTTTGGTGGG
>Ga0181605_10001908_pt1 | contig 18888 bp, 12 predicted proteins | sample 041ome_11_FD_148676 | JGI IMG/M metagenome (GOLD analysis project Ga0181605, IMG submission 148676) | Coastal salt marsh microbial communities from the Groves Creek Marsh, Skidaway Island, Georgia - 041411US metaG (spades assembly) | ecosystem: Environmental > Aquatic > Marine > Intertidal zone...
TTTGTCCCGCATCTCGATGGCTGCATAAAAACAATCGGCATCGATATGGATAATCTTGCGCTGCATGCGCTGAGAGTACACCGAAATTCACGGGGTTTACCGCCATATAAAACTCGCTCAAGCTCCGGTTTCAAATTAATGGAATGTTGAATGAGCGCGCGCATCCCACAACGACATGCAAAGCAAGACCTGTTGCTGGACGAGGGCGCACTGGCTGAGCGCATCTTTCAACATATCGATGCGGAGACGACCGACCTCGGCGAGTCGATGTGGCGGGAGCCGGTATCGCATTATCTGAACCATGCGCGGTTCGAGGCAGAGTGCGCAGTAATACGCAGGCATCCCACACCATTTTGTCCGTCTGCAGCCCTCCCCCATCAGGGCAGCTATCTCGCGCGCGTGGCCGCGGGTAATCCGATTGTGGTGTCGAGGGACGATGTCGGAACCGTTCGCGCGTTCATCAACGCCTGCCGCCACCGAGGCATGCAGGTCGCGGAAGGAAGCGGCTGCGCGAAGGCCTTTTCATGCCCCTACCACGGCTGGACGTATGGCTTGGATGGCACGCTCAAGGGCATACCGGGCCAGGCGGGCTTTCCCGCACTCGACAGAGACCAACACCGCCTTGTCGAAATTTCCGCAATAGAGCACGGCGGCATTATCTATGTGCAGCAAGAGGGTGAAATCGACCCCAGCACCCTCGAATACGCACTGGACTATTTTTCAGCTGATCAACCGCTCTTCGAGCAGAAGGTCCTCACCGATTCTGCCAACTGGAAACTCCTCTACGAAACGCTGATGGAGGGCTATCACATCAAGTCACTTCATCGAGAATCCTTTTATCCTTTCGGCTATGACAATCTCAATGTTGTGGAGACATTCGGACCGCATTCGCGCGTGGTTTACCCCTTCCAACGCATCGAGCAGATGCGTGATGTTCCACCAAATGAGCGCAATTTGACCGGTTTGGTAACGTCGGTATATATGCTGTTTCCGAACGCCAGCATCTCGGTGCTCTCAAAGCACACCAACCTCGTGATACTCGAACCCATCTCTCCGAGCGAATCCCGGTGGGTGATTTACAGCCTGATTAATACCGCTCCGGACGGCACGCTTTTTAGCCTTGAAGAAGCCCAACGGGACGCGGTTTTCGTGAATGACTCGGGGCAGGAAGAGGATCGAGCGGCGGCGGCCGCGATCCAGCAAACGCTGGCAAGCGGTGCCAATAGCCATTTCACTTTTGGGCACTTCGAAAAGGCTATCGTGCATTTTCACGAGCAGCTTGAGCGCGCCCTGCGGTCGTAACACAGTGGCTAGCGATGCCTAACCGCCCGCTTTGGTGGACTCCTAAAACGACAGTTTTTTAACTGCGCTTCGAGATGTATCCCGCTGCCTACTCTCTTCTTCACCAGCTATTCACTTTACGGTCAAAAGGGCCATAATCTCAGAGCACACTCATTGAGGATTGCAGCGTGAAACCAGGCATCATTTTTGGCGTGGTATTGGTCATCATCATCGGCGCAATTGTCGCTTCACATCAGATGACCGAAAGTGGTAACAAACACTTTGATAAAGCCGGGGAAAACTGGAAACAGAATTGACGCGGTAACTTAAGGCAGAACGGCACAGGGCAAGTTCGTCACCTGATTGAATCGCCTCAGGTAGACTGCAACTTTTCGAAATGCGCCTCTAGGATGTCACTACCGAGGGTAGAGCCATCGTTATTACCCAACTTGATCGCAGGCCACGCTCCGGTGGCGAACATAAAAAGCACTGTCGCGCCTTCCGGACCTGCAACCAGCGGGCCATAACCGCGGTTGGCCAGTCCGATGCGAATGTCTCCCGCGTGATGCCACGTGGCACCCACTCTCTGTGAGCCTTCGAGAATAATTTCGGTGTAGTCACAATCGTGGGTATGCGCCTCGATTGTGCAGCCCGGGGGATAGAACACCTTGAACACGGTGGGTGACTCCGGCCGGGTTGGGTCGCCCACGCGATACATTGAAGAAACCACGCCTGTAGGAAGCTCGATCTTGTCGAGGTCCTCCCAATTCAGGGCGTAGTGGCCCTTTCGTTCCAAGGCCTCTTTGATTTCGCGATCCGTTGCCTGTGCCATTTGCGCCACCTAATCTCTCGCTCGGGCGAAGAGACAGAGTTGTTGCAGTGCCACTGTCGCCGCGGCCAAAGAGGTAATGTCGCCTACGTCATACTGAGGCGCAACCTCAACAACATCCATACCGACCAGATTAATGCCTTTGAGCTGCTGCAGGATCTGCATCGCTTGATGCGTTGACAGACCGCCTACTACGGGTGTGCCAGTACCGGGCGCAAAACTCGGGTCAAGACAGTCGATATCGAAGGTCAGGTAGCAGGGACGATCGGCCACTATGCCCTTGATGCGCTCAGCCAGATCAGCCGCCTTCAAGTCGTGAACTGCTGGCGCATCAAAAATATGAAAACCGTGGTCACTGTCATTATGGGTGCGCAGTCCTATCTGTACCGAATGTGAAGGCGTAATAAGGCCTTCCCGGGCGGCGTGATAAAACATAGTGCCATGATTAATGCCCTGGTTTTCCTCCGCCCAAGTATCCGAATGGGCATCAAAGTGTATCAGCGACAGCGCTCCATACTTCTCCGCATGCGCCCGCAACAGGGGATAAGAGATGAAGTGATCTCCACCAATGGCTAGGAGAGCGGTGTTGGTCGCGAGAATTTGTTTGGCGCACTGATAAATTTCCTCGGGCACGCCAGCGGGGTTCCCGGCATCAAAATCGCAATCGCCGTAGTCAACCACCGCCAATTCGTCGAAGGGGGAAAAGCCCCAGCCTACCGCCTGTCGCTCCCACGCCAAGCTGGCCGAAGCCTCACGCACCGCGCGCGGGCCAAAGCGACTGCCCGGGCGATTGGTGGTAGCCAAATCAAATGGCACGCCCAGCACCGCCACATCGGCCCCGGATAAATCGCGCGAGTAGCGGCGGCGCATGAAACTGACAATGCCACCGTAGGTGGGTTCCTCCATCACGCCATAGAGGCTGTCTCTGGTCATAGCCTGATCAGTAGCGGACTGCATAGCGCTGGGTCACTCCTTTATTGAGTCACGCGATGGTGAGTAACATACCGCAAAAGACCTCGCCCTTTCTTCGACAAATCAGGCGCGCGGGGCTACTCAGGAAGCGGCCACCATGACCGGTCGCTTGCCATCTTTACCATAGAGGTTGACCTGAAGGCTGGAAATCGCGTGCACCAGGATAATGGGCTCAATCTTCTGCTTACCTGTCCAATGGATTTTCGGGAACCGCTCTAAAATGCGCTCATACGCCATCTTGAGCTGTAATTGAGCCACCCGGTTACCCAAACATCGATGCACACCATGGCCAAAGGCCAGATGCTTCTCGACGTTATCACGGGTCATGTCGAAATTATCGGGATCGGGAAACACAGAGGGATCTCTGTTGGCAGCGCCGTACCACATGATCACCTTCTCGTCCTTGGCAATCCGCTGTCCCGCAATCTCGGTGTCCTCCATCGCAGTGCGGCGCATGTGCATCACAGGAGAGACCATCCGTAACGCCTCGTGGGACATTCGCTCGATCAAAGACGGGTCGTCCAGCACCATTTGCCGCTGCTCGGGAAACTCGGTCAGTAGCCGGATCGTGCCCGAGAGAGAATTACGCGTGGTGTCATTGCCCGCAAAAATGATGAGCAACCAGGAGCCGTCAAGGTAGCTCTGGGACAGCGGCTTATCCCCGAGCGTCGCGTTGGCAATCGTCGTCAGCAAGTCCTGTCGGGGATTTTTGATCCGGTCGGACATCACCCGCTCTCCATAACTGAACATGTCATGGAGAATCTTCTCGAAGCGAAACGGGAAAGAAGGTTCAGCCAGCAGCATCCGAAATGGATGGGTGATGAACTGAGGCGCAAGCTCAAGATAATGCATCCATTTGATAATGTCGGCGCGATCTTCCTCGTCCACCCCGAGCATTTCGCACAGCGTAAACATGGGTAACTCAATAGAGAACAGCTTGGCGAAATCAACCACCGGGCCTTGCCTCTCCATGTTGTCCAACAGGTCATCAATTTTTCGACCCACTTTTTCTTTGAGTGTTTCTATGTAAGCTGGAAAGAAAAAGGCCGCCTGCTGGGTGCGAAGGTCCCTGTGCAAGTCGGCATCGAGATTAATGAGCGAATTGTAGGCCGCATACATTAACCGCTCTGCTTTGCCTTTGTCGTTGCGCAAGACGCTCATGTTGATGCTGCCGCGCTGAGACGAGAATATCTGCGGATTGAGCTCCACATGCTTGACGTCGTCGTATCGCACTACCGACCAAAACCCCGAAGAAGGCTTTTTGATCTGGGACCACATTACAGGGGCTTCTTCACGCATGCGGCGGTAAAAGTCAAAGGGCTGACCGCGGGTCCAACTATGAGTGACGCCCAATTTGAACCCAGAAAGTCGCGGATAGATTTCTTCGAAAACGGGGTCGCGTGCTCCGCTGTCCAACAATATATCGTCGCTAACAGCGGGATGATGTTGTATCGGTTGGGCGCTATTCATACTGTATCCACGGTGATCAAAGCCAATGCGATTGGCCCTTTTTGAGCGGCCATGTTAGGCATATTCGGCGAAAAGTACAGTTCAGATCAGACGGCAAGAGAGTGAATGTCAGCGCGCCTCTCGCCTTTGAATCGCTTCTGCACGTTACGCCGTATAATCCCCCGCGCCAAAACTGAGGAACCACCGTGAGATCCCTGATTCTGCTCATTATTTGCATGTCGCTGCCGCTCGCAGCACGAGCGGAGTACTCCCGCGCCTACCTCGATAGCTATCCCTTACAAACTGCCCACATCGGTGAGCTAGATATTGCCTATCGAATTGTGGGGCCGGGTGCTGACAAGCCCAAAGCGGTGGTCATCATGGGGCTTGGTGGCTCTAACGTAGCCTGGGGAGATGCACTGATTTCAGGTTTGACCAACGGGGGTTACGAAGTGCTGATCCTTGATAATCGCGATACGGGCGCATCTACCCGCTTCGACGAATGGGGACAGCCCGTGCTGTGGTGGGAACTGCTGAAGTACCGGTTCGGATTCTCGGTGAATGCTCCCTACACTCTTAACGATATGGCGGCAGACATCGCTGGATTGATGGATAAAGTGGGATACGAGGATGCCCATATCGTAGGCGCTTCCATGGGCGGAATGATTGCCCAAATCGTTGCGGCACGATATCCCGAGAAAACGCGTAGTCTGATCTCCATCATGTCTACGACCAATGCCCCGCATTTGCCGCCACCAACAAAGGAGGCGGAAATGAATCTGCGCAATCTTGCTACGGGCGAAGCGCAGGAGGAGCGCGAACGGTCGATCCGCGAGCGAGGCTTTTACCCTGAATCGATGCAACGTCATCTAATGGCGATTTTTAAAACCGGCGACCGATCAAATGAAGTAGCCGGGATCGGCACCCCCACCTTGGTGCTTCATGGCGCAGATGATGGTTTGGTGCCCCCGGAGCACGGGCGGCATACCGCTTCACTGATTCAGGGCGCTCGCTTCTCACTGATCGAGGGCATGGCTCACAACATGCCAGACGAGGTCATCCCCCTATTGGTAGCAGAGATGACGGGGCATATGGATACCGTCGACCGCATTGCCGCAAGCACCTTGTAAGCCTCCGGGTGGGCCAGGCATCGCCCACCCAGATCCCCTCAAAACTCCAGACGAAAACGCACACCAAGATTTCTTCCCGGCAACGGCACCTGGTCCTTCACAAAAGACGTATGGTTGCGCGCGATTTCGTCTGTCAGATTGCGGGCAAATGCCGTCAAGATGATCCGCCTGGCGTCATTAAAATGATAGGTCCATGACGCATCCGCATTGACCAGAGTGAAACCGTCCGTACTTGACTCACCGAGACCCACTTTGTTCTGGCGCTCTACGTCTTTAACCAAGAGCTTTGCGGAAAAGTCATCAAGGTTATAACGCACGGTGAGCAAGTTTCTCGCAGGCACGATGCGTGGCACGTCGCCACCCCGCGTGAACTCCGCGTTGACCTCGTCTCGACCCAGCGTCAACTCGAGCTCACCACGGGGCAGGTCAAACCGCGTGCCAAGCTGGATCTCGTATCCGGTAAATTCTGCATCCTGCTGGCTGTACTCCGAGAGAATCAAACCACCGTGATCAAAATGCGCACCAACTTCGTGCTCTTCTTCATGAAGCGCGCCTTCATGATCTTCCTCGAGATGCGCCGCATGCTCGTCCTCGAGTTCATCGCGCAGATAAATATAGCTATCGACCCGGTTGTAATAGACAGAAGCGGAGCCAAACCAACCGTGCAAATCAAAGTTGAACGCCAAATCGATATTATCGGAGCGTTCCGTTTCTAGATTGATATCGCCCACCTCATAGCGGCTGCTCGCCAAGTGCTCCCCATTCATAAACAGCTCAACCGCTGAGGGCGTTTTGCTGACGCTCGCGAGACCTAAAGACACAGAGGCGTGCTGATTCAGGTCGCGTCGAAACGTGGCCGCGGCACTGAACACTTCGTCGCTAAAGGTGGCGGCGGTATAGGCCAACTCTCCTGCACTGATAGCTTCATCATGATTGTGAACCACGAATCCGTCGCGCTCCACATGATCAAAGCGAACACCCAAATCTACTAACGCGAAACCCAAATCGTCAGAACTAAAGAATCCCAGCGTGGTTTCGGCAGAGTCGACTGGAGCCATGAAGGCTTCCTCGCCAATGATCGAAATTTCCTCCTCTGCGAAGTTCAGAACCACTCTGCGAATGCGCTCACTCGCGCTCAGATCGAACGCCAACGAGACCTCCATGGCCTCATTACTAAAAATGGTTGGGCCCTCGGCGTCTGGATTTCCTGCAACTGGCTCCTCCGCAGCGAAGTCCTCTTCAGCATGCCGCTCGGCCAATCGGTAGTCGGTTTTCTTTACGTCGACATCGATCGCATTTAAAAGCGGGATTGAAGTTTTAAAGGAGCTGCTGAATGCGATAATTTCCGAATCAGTTTCGGAGAAAATACGTTCATCACCAGACTCGGCATGATGGGCATTATCTTCTCCATCGTCATGATCCTCGTCGTGGCCCTCTTCACGGCCGTGTTCTTCATGAGTGGCCTCCGAATGAAACGGAATGCCATAAGTGCTCCTCAAGTCGCTGTATGAGACACCGATGTAGCCCCAATCACCCGTAGTGGAGATTCCCAACCGATGGGACGTGTTAGAGACGTCTGAGTTGGCGAGGGTATCCATATCCCCATCGCCTTCCTCATGTTCCTCGCCATCGTGATCCTCATGGACGTCCAGTACCGCGCCGGCAGGGATTTCATAGTCCTCCATGTCGATATTTTGGTAGCTGTACGTCAGATTCAAGCCCCCCATATGGCCACGCAGCGACAGATCAACCGCCTCACCGTCGTTGACGGCTTGCGCTTCGGCGCCCAGCGAACCGCTAAAGTCCTCGAGATCTGCCGCGGGGATGCTGTTATCAACCACGTTGACGATGCCACCGATAGAACCATTGGAGTACATCAACGCAGATGGGCCGCGCACGATTTCAATTTGTTGCGCGTCCCCCAGACTGACATCGACCGCATGATCGGGTCCCAGTGTCGACACATCGCGAATCACTGTGCCGTTATTCAGCACTTTGACTCGATTGCCACTCATGCCACGAATGATGGGCTGCCCTACCGCTGCGCCAAAATCAGCCGAGGATACACCCAGTAAGGAATCCACATGTTCCCCCAGTGACTGAGCGCCCTGTTCAGCCAGCGCGTCACCGTCAAGAACGTGGATCGGCCGTGTTGCCATTGATTCGTTGATGCCGACAAACGATGCCGTAACAACAATTTCTTCTAATAAAGTTTCTTCGCTCCCAACAGCTAACACCGGAATCACCGCTGTGGTTGCGAGAGCAAGTAGTGCTCCGCGCGACATAATCGCCTCCTTGAAAATTTCAGTGAACTAGGAATGAGTTCAGCTGAGAGGCGGAGCGCGGGCCTTAGAATTTGAGACGGGCGCGGCGACGTGAGCGCAGAAAACGAGCTCACTGCACGACGCACTAGGCGAAGAAAACGGAATCGGTTCCGCATGACCAACAGCGGCGCTGTGCTCAACGGAGCAGTGATTACATTCAAAATGACTTTGGCCGGAATCAACGCTGATTGAGTGCTCAATCGCATGCGCAGTATTGCCCGCGACGAAAACAATCGCCGCACACAGTACCCAATGGGCATAACGTTTGTAAGATTTGAGCGTCATCAAGCGAGCTACTGCCTTGACTGAGTCACAGTCCGAGCCATCAGGTTAGAACAATCGAGGCCACAGACTCAAGGCCAGAACCCCAAAAAAGGGCCATGGACAGCATCCGGGCGCAATCAGGTTGTAAAAACCTCTTTGAATACCTGATCGAATACCTTCAGCTCCTCGATTCGACCCATACTCACGCGAGAGTAGGTGTCATAACCTTGATAGGCGCCCCGGATCATCACGTTTTTCTCTGCCATCGCTGCGGCAAACGTATCAGCATTCCGACCGATATTGGCGTACACAAAATTTGTCTGAGACGCCAGGGGCTCAATGCCGTGGCGCCTGAAGGTGGCGTTAACCATCTCCCGACCCTGCAAAATTTTCTGCCGGGAAAAAGCAATAAAGTCCTCATCCAGATAGCTGTGGTAAGCCGCATACAGGCCAACACCATTGGGCCATGCCATGACGTGATCCCGAACCACTTTAACGATATCCGGGTGACCCATGCCGTATCCCACCCGCAATCCGGCCATACCAAAAATCTTGGAAAAAGTCCGTGTCAGTAGCAGGTTGGCGCCCCCACGGACGAGGTCCAGCATCGACGTGTATTCGGGCTTGTCGGTGAGTTCGTTGTACGCTTCGTCAATCAAGATAGGCACTTTGGCGCCCACGTCTCGACAAAATGAACGCAATTCGTCTCCATCGATCGCCATACCGGTCGGATTATTAGGGTTGCAGAGATAAACGAGGCTTACAGAGTCATCAACCGCCCGGGCGATGGCGTCGAGGTCTATCGCCATGTCATCCCGCAGCGGCACTCTCTCCACCTCAACACCGAGATTCTCTGCATACAGCAGATGGTCCGAGTAGGTCAGACTGGGCGAGAGCACCTTGCCCTGCTTGCCAAACGCCAACATCGCCGCCTGCAGTCCCTCATTGGAGCCCGAGGCCAAAAATATCTGCGAGCGATCCAATTGCAGTCGCTCCATAAATAACGCGATCAGCTCGCCCTCGATATCGTCGGGGTAATATGCGGTAAATGGCAGAATCCGCGCCACTTCTGCAAGCGCTTTGGGGCTCGGGCCGTAAGGGTTCTCGTTGAAGATCAACCGAATTTGGCCCGGAGGAATCTCAATCTGGGCAACGGACGCCGGCGACAACGCCATCCCTGCCGCACCCAGCAACAAGCCCTGCATCACGTGGCGGCGACTCAAGGCTAAAGGCCCGGTAACGCGACCTCTCAGTAAGGCCAGGGCATCTTCAAAATGCGCGACCTGATTTGCTTTCTGCATGGCCATTTTCCCCACTTCGACACATAGATCACCCCGGTACGACCTGATCGCCGACGGTTCCGGCGATCAGTGACAAGGCTTGATAATTCTTATCCTATTTTTACCGCTTTTCGACCTGTTTGGTTAACGAAATCTGCTTTTGGCTTTATCCTCTCAACCTTCAGAAACACAGTCTTGTCACGAGGTGCCCCCATGACCAACCCCATTGCAGAAATCATTGCGCAACGGGGATGGTGCGTCGCTGATGGGGCGACCGGTTCCAATTTTTTTGGCCGTGGCCTGGAGGCCGGGTATCCGCCGGATCTTTGGTGTGTGGAACGCCCGGAAGATGTGTTGTGGCTTCATGATGCGTTTCTGGATGCGGGCGCTGACATCATTTTGACCAATAGCTTTGGCGCCAACGCACCTCGGCTCAAGCTACACAAGGCAGAGAATCGCGTGGTAGAGCTGAATACCACCGCGGCCCAACTGGCACGCGCCGCCACCCACAAGCACTTTGAGGCTACGGGCAGGCGAACCGTCGTTGCCGGTTGTATAGGACCCACCGGTGAACTGTTTGAGCCCATGGGTTCGCTCACCCACGAGCAGACTGTGGCGATCTTCGCCGACCAGGCCCACGCGCTGGCGGAGGGGGGAGCAGAGGTCATCTGGATTGAAACCATGTCCTCACTGGAAGAGGTGGCGGCGGCCACTGAGGCAGGACGGGCGACGGGTCTTCCCGTTTGTGCAACTCTGACCTTTGATACAGCGCGGCGTTCCATGATGGGCGTCACGCCTGCGGACTTTGCGCAGTTTGCCATGGAGATCGGGCTCGATATGGCGGGCGCCAATTGTGGCGTGGGGCCCTCGGAGTTGATGGATTCAACTCAGGGGTTAGTGTCGACCGGAATAGCAATCCCAGTGATTGCCAAAGGCAACTGCGGCATCCCTCAGTATGTTGACGGCGCGATTCACTTTCAGGGCAGTCCGGCGCTGATGGCGCAGTATGCAGTGTTCGCAAGGGACGCGGGCGCCACCATCATCGGTGGGTGTTGCGGCACAACCCCCGAGCATATCGCTGCCATGGTTGAAGCGCTCAACAATCAACCGAAACGGACGCTGGACGCAGAAGCGATGCAAACCTCACTCGGTGTGCCTTGGCAAGCGCTGGCGTCCCGCGGTGAGTCCTCACCAACACGATCACGGGGTCGATCGCGCCGCCGACAAGCGTGAAAAATAAGCCTTTTAAGCACCCGATATTGCTTATTGGATTCGGCGAGCGCACATTCGCGGTTTTTCAGCGGGTTCACACTGACCTGCTCGACGAAGCCTCCGAGGCGGTGAATGAGTCAGGCGCTTTTCGTCTGTCGTATCAATGATCGGAAAGACCAGCTAGCCCTGGACATGGGGCGCTTTTGCCCCGCTATTTCTTCGGTATCAGGCGGAAGATAAAGTGGCTCTGATTTCTGACGGCCCGCAAATGAGGTTGGCCACCCCTGCTGATCTGCACAGCCTTGAAACAATCGAGGCCCTTTGCTTTGACCCAGCCCGGCGCAGCACTCGAAGATCGCTAATGCGGTCACTACAAAGCGACCGTCAGCGCGTTGGGCTGGCTGTCTCCACCGCTTCTTCAGGCGAGGAAGCAGTCCTCGGCGCCGCCGTGTTGTTCCTCTATCAGCGAAGCATCAGGATTTACTCCGTTGCAACCCTTCCCGAGGCGCGGGGCAAAGGAATTGGCGAATGCCTGATGCGCTGGGCCGATGATCAAGCGGGCGCGCTGGGGGTCGAGCGAATCTCTCTGGAGGTCGACGCTGCAAACCCCACTCTGTTGAACTGGTATCAGAAACATCATTTCAAATCAGAAGACCCCCTCCCCGACTACTATGGTCCCGGTGAACACGCCATGAGAATGATAAAAGAACTGTCTGCAGACGCTGACCCGACCCGGGTGGTGCTGGTAACCGAGGCACCCGAAGCCTGGGACTATGCGTTGCCCAACGTCACTGCGGTGACACCAGACGCCTATCTCAGCGATCCCAGCTGGCAACGCCCCGAAACGCTGCGCGTGCTGAATGTGTGCTCCAATTTCAACAACGACACCTTGGGCTATTACACCTCGTTATTAGCTGCCGCTCGAAATCATCGGATATCTCCCGACGTCATTGCGATCAAAGATATGACAGCTCGCGCTACCCGACGACGGCTCTCAGAACAATATGCATCAGCCATAAAAGAGGCGATGAACACTATCGTTGGTGATGAGTATGTATTTCCTGTGGTATTCGAGCACTCTCTGATCTCCCAGCACCATGCTTTGGCACGCACTTTATCCCGTGCTATCGGTGCTCCGCTAATGACCATCACCTTTCGCAAGATAACTGACAAGTTCGGCGAGAGTCACTGGCGCATAAAGAGTATCAAGGCACTGGGCCTCGCCAAGGCGCTCAAGCAGTATCGGGAAGTGATGAATCAATCGGCGCCTCTATTCTTTTCAAAGCGCCGGTTTCAAAACATCAAGACACCCACCTATCGTTATGATCTCGCGATCCTGGTGAATCCCGATGAAGAGAATCCCCCCTCGTGTCCAAGGGCGCTCGATATGATTCAACAGGCCGCGGAACGACGCGGTTTCTATGTCGAAAGAATTACCGCCAAGGATCGGCGCCGCATCCCCGAATTTGACGCGCTGTTTATTAGAGAGACGACCGGCGTGAATCACCACACGTACCGCATCTCGCGCGAAGCGGTGACCGAGGGCCTCATCGTGATGGATGATCCGTGGTCTATTCTGCGGTGCTCCAACAAGATCTACCTCTATGAGCGGCTCACCCGGGCGCGGATAAGACAGCCCAGAGCGTGGCTGTTTTATGACGGTATTGATTGGCGAAGTATTCACAAGGAATTGCCATTCCCGCTTGTCATCAAACGTCCTGAGGGCTGTTTTTCTACGGGGGTATTTCGAGCCGAGAACCCTGAGGAACTCGACGTGCTGCTGAAGAGACTTTTTCAGGACATGGATGTGGTAATCGGACAGGAGTTTTTGCCGTCGAGCTTCGATTGGCGCATCGGCATACTGAACAACCAGCCTTTGTTTGCCTGCAAGTACTACATGGCAACAGGGCATTGGCAGGTGTACAACTGGGCCAGCGAGTCTGAGGGAGCAGACGGCTTCCATAAGGTGGGCAACTCTGATTGTATCCCGCTGGCGGAGGTTCCCGCTGCGGTCATCAACACCGCCAAAAGGGCGGCCGCCTGCATAGGAAATGGCCTCTATGGCGTTGATCTAAAAGAGAGCGGTGGCAAGGTTTATGTCATTGAGGTCAACGACAACCCGAACATCGATGCTGATGTCGAAGATATTATCGAAGGCGAGCGGCTATATGACCGCCTCGCCGAGGATCTGGCGCGACGCATCGAGGCCGAACGTAGTCATTTGGCACTGGTCGCCAGCAAATGAATATGCTCTGATGTGGGAGCAAGATCGACCCGAGATTCCCCATGCGTCATCTGATTATTTCCGTCTCAATCTCTATCTGGCTCGCTGCACCACTAGCATTTTCCGCTGAAAACGTATTTCTCATTACGCTCGACGGACTGCGTTGGCAGGAGTTATTCACGGGGGCAAACGCCGAACTGATGGGTGACGAAAAATTTGTCCGGTCACCCGACGCGCTCGCCGAAAAATTTTGGCGCGAAACCCCCTCGCAGCGGCGCCATGCGCTTATGCCCTTTATGTGGAGCACTGTCGTTGACTCCGGCGTGATCTATGGCAACCGGGCTCTGGGCAGCCGTGTTGAAGTCAAAAACAGTGAGTGGTTTTCCTACCCCGGATACAACGAAATATTGACTGGCGCGGTAGATCCCGAAATCACCAGTAACGCCAAGATCCCCAATCGCAACACCACCGTGCTTGAATGGATTAACCAGCAGCCCGGATTTGAAGGCCAAGTCGCGGCATTTGGATCATGGGACGTCTTTCCCTACATTATTAATGAGGCGCGCAGTGGGGTGCCGGTCAATGCCGGTTTCGATGCCGCCGACCCGCCCAGAAGCGCGCGCGAGGCCTGGCTCAATACCATTCAATCCCAGACACCCTCTCCCTGGAGCAGCGTCAGGCTGGATGTCTTTACCCACCAGTATGCGCTCGAGTACCTCACGCACTCCAACCCACGCCTGCTCTATATCGCCTATGGTGAAACCGACGACTTTGCGCACGAAGGCGAATATGACCATTACCTCGAATCGGCGCAGCGAGCGGACCAGTTCATTGCGGATCTTTGGCGGTTTGCGCAGAGCGACGCTCGATATCGGGATCGCACGACCTTTGTGATTACCACTGATCACGGCAGAGGCAGTGGCGCGCAGTGGACTGATCATGAAGCGGGCGTGGATGGCGCGGATCAAATCTGGATCGCTCTACTGGGCGCCGGCATTAGCGCGCAGGGCGAGATGAGCCATGCACCACCACTGAAGCAGGATCAGATTGCAGCCACGGTGGCTGTGCTGTTGGGTCTCGATTATGCGGCCGATCGCACCGTTGGCGCGCCCATCCCGCTGACCGTGCCGTAAGCACCGACCAGCAAAATCACGTCCACACCTGGCTAAGTCGCGACTCCTGCCTCTCGCAATAGCGCCTCAAGAGGCGCCAGATGAGGCCGATAGTGCTCCCACAGACCCAGCGCGTCGCGATAGATGGGTTGGCGCACCTGCTCGGAGCTCGCAGTCCGCACGGCGCGATCCTTCTCGTGGTAGCGCAAACAGCCCTCCTCGAACTCTAGATTTGCGTGAGCCAGCAGCTGTCGCACCTGAGTATCGAGATCCTCGACGACATCCTCATACTGCACCGTCAACAGGCCCTGAGGAAAAACGTGATGCCAGTGCGTCATCAGGCGAAGGTAATCCACGTAGTAGCGGCCGATATCCTCGAGCGAATAAGTGAACTCCTGACCGCGCGCGAATAACTGCTTGAAATTAGCGAAGCAGGCCGCCATCGGATGACGGCGCGCATCGATAATTGTGGCGTTAGGTAGGATGGCCTTGATCAGCGCAACGTGCTCCCAGTTATTGGGGAGCTTATCGATGAACCGCGACTTACCCGTTCGGTACTGCGCTACCAAATCCAGATACTGTTGACCTCTGGCTACGCGCTCCTCAGCCGAGAGTTCGTTGAGGATGCGCGGATAAAGCGGCTCGTCACCGCGCTCCCGCCCAGCCACCATCTCACCAATGATTCTGCCAATGAAAGGCAGCTCAGCCGTCGCCTCGACCCGCGAGTGGCTCGCCAGTATCTGCTCGAGTAATGTCGAGCCAGCCCTGGGTAAACCCACAACAAAAATGGCTTCATCCGAGGAGTGGCCACGCTCGCTCCATAATTCCGGGCCGCAGCACTCGATCAGCCGATCCACTCGGCTTGAAGTCTTGTCAGCATCGTAGCCGCTGAATTGCCGCTTTATCGAGTTTCCCTCGGCATACGCGTTAAACGATCCGTCAAATTCTTGACGATCCTCGAGCGCTTTGCCGATCGCGAACGCGAGATGAAATTTATCCTCGCTGGGCGTCGTCAGCGCGCTGTACTGCGCCTGCATATCGGCTACTTGGTCATCATCGAATCGGAATGTCTTGAGGTTGGCTAGGCTCCAGTACGCCTCACCCGCCGACGGCGCGGATTGAATAGCACGGAGATAAATTGCGATGGCTTCCTCGCCTTTCCCGCCATAGCGCAGTGAATGCCCGTAGCTTGTGAGAATTCGTTCGTTATCCGGGGCCTGCTCGAGCGCCTTGGCGAACTCACCATGAGCGATCTCAAACTGACCGGCCATGGACAGCGTAGTGGCGTACTGAACCTGATGCGCGAGATTCTTTGGCTGCTCTTTTCTCAGCGTTGCATTTTCGCTGAGCGCCTCGTCGAATCGCTGGTACCTCGACAACGCCGTCACATAATTGGCGCGCGCGACGTGAAAGCCGGGCGCTAATTCAAGGCAACGCTCCAATAACGCAATGGCGTCGCTAATCGACCCAATCGCAATACCCACTTCCGCCAGCAGTCGAATAGCGTCGACGTCATGCGGTCGGCGCTTCAGATACTCCCGACAGATACCTTCAGCAACGCCGAGGCGCCCCTGACCCACCAACTCAATCGCCTTGTGCAATAGCGGATCCAGCTCCTTGTTGCCCATGGCATTGCGATAAGCCTCGGCGGCACCCACGTCGTCACCCTCGGCCGCGCGGATCTCATAAAGATCTCGCCAGGCAGGCGCCAACTTAGGATTAATTGCGACGGCTTGCTCTATAGCGCGCCGCGCTTCACTGAGCCGACCCATGCCCTGCATAGCTAGACCCAATTCGTGGTGCGCAATATCGAGCGAAGGCTCCACGCTGAGAATCCGCCGCAACAACGGCTCCGCACCGGCGTAATCCCCCGAGCGGCGCAACGCGAAGCCGTGCAGCATGATCAGCCGCGTATCATCGGGCGCTTGCTTCAACCCCTCTGCGCAAAGGTCACGTGCGCGTACGGGCTCGTGATTGCGCAGGGCTTCGCGGGCTTGTTCAAACAGTGTCTCGACTGAAGGCATGTCTTTGTAAAGGTGTGCGCGTTGAACCGACATTGGCCATGGGAGTATGGGGTGCATACCCCACCAAAGCAAAGGGCGCCTATGCAGGCGCCCTTTCCAGTGTTACCCGTGTTTTTAGGTCAGAAGCGCTGCTGCCATCTGACGCCAAACGTGCGGGGCTGATTGATGGTGATTCGCTCATCCCAGTTGACGTCGTTGATCCAGATGTCAGCACGCTCATCCGTCGCGTTCTGAACATAGAGCTCTGCGCTCCAGTTCTCTCGCTCAAGACCAACAGAAGCATTGACAATATCGTAGGCATCTTGCTTCTGGCGGAAGCCACCGAACAAATCGTTGTAGGAATCGCCGGTGTACATGTAAGCGGCTTGAACAAACCACTCATTGGCGAAGCCGTATCGAGTTGACAGATTCCATTTGACCTCTGGCACACGGGGCAACCGGCTACCCGAAGGGGCGTCGGGCTGTGGACTGCTCGGGCTACGTCGGTAATCTTCGGTCAACTCAGCGCTGAGGAAGCTCGCCGCGCCACTTAGCGTCCAGTTGTCGGTAATCAGAGAGGTGAAATCGAACTCGACGCCGTTACTCTCAGCTTTACCCACGTTGAACGTCAGGGTAATGGGGGATATCGAGGTATCCAAGCGCGACAATTGGAAATCATCCCATTCCTGCCAGAACGCCGCTGCGTTCAAACGCAGTCGACCATCAAGCAGCGTCGACTTGAAGCCCACTTCGTAGGCCGTGAGGATATCGGATTCAAAGGCGCAGCCAATGTTCACGTTCCCCTGGCCACCGAGGCCGTCTGGAATGCGCGTTTCGCAGAAACGGTTCAAGCCGCCGGGTCGGTAACCCTCACCCCAAGTGGTGTAGAGCAGGATATCGTCGCTCATTTGCCACTCAAGGCTGGCGCGGTAGACCTCATCTTTAGCCGAAGTGGTGCGGCCAACAGAGGCGCAATTGGCGCCATAGTTACTTTCAGGTCGGTCACCCTGCGGGCCAAAACCACCGCAGGGCCACCAGATAGTGCCCGAGAAGCCGTCCAGCGTACTATCGTAATCAAACTGACGCGCGCTTCCCGTGATGGTTATGCGCTCTGTAATGTCAAAAGACACCTCGCCGAAGATCGAGGATTCCTCGTAGGTTCTGCCGAAATCCGTCGTCCAGTAGATATCAGGGGCATCAACCGCTGCCTGAGGTGTCTCGGCCAGACCCAACACGTGCCACTCGGTATCGGCGGTATCCTCAACGTCTACGTTGTAGTAGCCAACCATGTATCGGAATCGCTTTTCAGGGTTGGAGAGATAACGTACTTCGAAGGTCGTTCGATCCTGCTCATAGACGGCCGTGTACTGCTGACGCGGGTCACCGCAGGTGCCAAAGTAGCTCACGTAGCAGTTGTAGTAGGGCTCGACGTAACCCGAGGCGATATCCTGATCGCTGTAGAGAGAATAGTCGTTCCAGACCTCACCCTCGCGATCAAGCTTTGCCGCCGTTGCCATCAACGTGCCGCCAAATAACTCGCCCTCGATTTTCCCTGAGAACTGCGTCCACTTGTCGTCCATCCACTCGGGGAGGAGGAGCATTACCTGTAGGTCACCCACTGTTGGGTCATGGTCCCACACACCCTCTCTTTCCAGATCCTGCATCATGGCGGTGGCGGTGAAGGTCCAGCTGTCATTCAGGTCAACGCGTAGCGATGCTCGCCCGCCATAGGTCGTTGCCTCGTTGAAGTTTTCCTCTACCACATCGTTGTTGGTCACGGTGACGTCCGCGGCGATGGCACGCAGCGGGCTGTCTTCGGGCAGTCCCGCGCGAATATTGCTACGGCTGAAGGTATGGCTGCCCGCTACGTTATCGATGTAGCCGCCATCGCGCTTATAAAAACCCATCAGTCGGACGGCAGCACGTTCACCAATGGGGAGGTTTACAAAACCTTCACCGCGGTAGCTCATGTCTCCGCTCTTAGGCTGGCTTCCATCCAAGCTATAGCCTCCGGAGAACTCACCGATCTCAGGGGCATTCGTGATGATGCGGATTGCACCCGACTGCGCGTTAGCGCCAAAGGTCGTCCCCTGAGGTCCCGCCAACACCTCAATCCGGTTGACGTCATAGATATGCGGGTTTAGGTAAGCACCCACCAAGGTGACTGGCTGCTCATCCAGATAAACCGCGACTGCAGGGTTGGCACCCAGCAAGCTCTCGCCACCGCTAGAAATGCCGCGGATATAGATACTACCGGTGCTTGGCCCTAACGAGATGAAGCCAACGTTGGGAAGCATCATTAAATAATCTTCCATGTCGGTGATATTGAGATCCGTGAGTTGGGCCTCACCCATCACGGTCACGGACATCGGGATGTCCTGAACACTCTCGGCACGCTTGGTCGCGGTCACGAGAACCTCTTCGAGGCCCTGTGATAGCGCGGGCGCGCTGAGCGACATGGCACCTACCACACCACAGGCAGCAGAAACCGCGACCGCGAGGGGCCTACGAATCTGCTGGCGCTGGAGTAGTGGGGAAACAAGTGGCTGTTCTGTATTTTTCATGCGTTGTTATCCTCTTGAAAACGCGCTCAATGGATTGAGTTTGTCTTTAAATTGCACCCCTTGCGGCACCCTGCTAAATCGCCGTGACACGCAGCCAGATTCCGCATTGCAATGCCCTGTTTTACCCCAAGAAAGTGACTGGAGGCAATCTTTAATTGCCCGCTACCGTGCGCCCCAACTTGGTGCTTCGAGGGCAACTCAGAAAACGGGGTGGATCGACGGGCTCAGTCACGGCCCGCGAGGC
>Ga0181605_10001921_pt1 | contig 18786 bp, 10 predicted proteins | sample 041ome_11_FD_148676 | JGI IMG/M metagenome (GOLD analysis project Ga0181605, IMG submission 148676) | Coastal salt marsh microbial communities from the Groves Creek Marsh, Skidaway Island, Georgia - 041411US metaG (spades assembly) | ecosystem: Environmental > Aquatic > Marine > Intertidal zone...
AAGCTCGCGCCTATTCACCTCGCTCAAATCAAGCCTTCCGTTTGAGAAGAAATGGTAGAGCGCAGAATTTGGAGAAAAATTAAAATCGCCGCATATCACGCAATGCGCCATCAGCCCGCGATCGACGATGTCTTGGCGTATCCTCGCCACAGTCGCGAGCAGCACGCGCACCTGTCCAACCTTCGCGTCGCCGCGCTTTGGGTTGAACAGCAAGTGGGCGTTTGCGACGACCAACCGAAAACCGTCTCGAGCGCGATGTCGCAACGTCACCACGCATGCGGCGTTATCGCCCAACCCGTAATCATCAAACTTCAACTTCTCTGTCGTTTCACACGTGAACGCACCGCGACGGATGAATATCGCGCACCCCTCCCGCTTCTCCGCTCGCTTCTCCCCTCGCGCTTCTCCGCTACGCTCGCACAGCGCCGCTCGAGCGTACTCGTCGCCCAAAAGCGCCTCGTTCCCTCTCCACGCCTTCTCCTCGTACTCTTGCGCGCACACGACGTCACCGCTCAGCATCTCGAGCTCGCATCGCAGCGTCTTCGCTCTGCTAGACCACTCCAGGCGATGCGGACCGACGCGATACAGCGCTCGACCGAGCTGTGTCGTGTACTGTCGCGCGAGGAGGTTGTACGACACGAGCCGGAACTCGACCGCGGCCGCCGCGGCGCGTTTTCGCTTTCGCGAGGACCATCGTCTCGCGCGCACGCCCGCGCGGGCGTGACGCTCGGCGGGCGTGACGCCGTCCGGCATGTGAAGGAAAAGTGCAAAAAGAAAAGTGCAATGCTTGTTGAATGTGCGCTCGGGACGCTCGAGTCGGCCGCGTCCACGAGTGGGGCGAGCGACCGATCGAGGCGCCGAGCGGTTGATGTTGCAAAGAGACTGCCACGCGTGAGATAGACTGCTCAGGGGTGGTAATTATCTTTGCGTTGGTCGAACGAAGCGCGCGGGTCGAGGCGACGAGACGAGCGCGCACGGTTTGGAATCTCGAGAGAGTCGTATTACGGTGAAATCTAGTCAGCCTCGGAAGGCTTCGCCCCACGAAGACGACCAGTGCGTCGGGCGGCAATAAGACCGACCTTGGCACCAGCCGAACGGTCGCGACGAATGGTGGACGCGTGACCGATGTGCTGGTGGTTACCACCCCCGTGAGGGTGCTCAACCGGGTTCATAGCCACACCACGAACCTTCGGCCAGCTGTTGCGCTTGACCTTGTACTTGTGGTAGCTCGCACCAGCCTTAAGCATGGGCTTATCGCAGCGACCACCACCCGAAACTTGACCAACCGTCGCGCGGCAACCGGAAGGAATCGTCTTCTTGGCCCCAGACGGAAGCTTGATGCGGGAGAAACCCGTATCGAGGTTGTGCGAGATCAAGATGCAATATTCGCCAGACGCCTTGGCCAAGGTACCACGATCACCGAGCTTGGACTCAACGTTGCAAATGATCGTACCCTCCGGCATAGAGCTGATCGGCAAGATGTTACCAATAGCCAACTGCGCCTTCTTACCGGCGTACACGAATTGACCCGTGTACGTCCCTTCCGCCGCGATGAAGAGCTCCTTTTGGAGACCGTAACGCTTGGTGTGACGGAACGTCATCTACAAATCGCACGAAAAAGTTTATAACATCGTCAGTCACTGATTCAAACACGCACAGGGGCGTTCGAATCTTCCCTCGCGTCGAACGCACGTCCCTCCGCGCGCGCGCGCCTCGCGCGTCCAAAGCCCTACTCCCGTCGAGGACGATCGAGCGTCAGCGCCGTCGAACACATCGCAAACACGCACCTTGGCCAACGGCGCGCCTCTACCCGGGTCGTGAATGATATCCGTCACCACGCCCTTGACGTAACCGTGTCTTTCGGCGTAATCCTGCGTCGCGGCGTCGAGTCCCATCGTCAGTCGTCCGTCTTAGGTCTTTCACAACTCCATCCACGTTTCACCCCGTCGCGCGCGCGCCGACGCGTCCCCATCGCGCGCGTCGACGCGATTCGATAACACGCATATTCCATCACCCATCACCGCGCTTCGAGCGGTCGATCGCGCGCGCACGGCGCGCCAATCCTCGAGCGCGCGTCGCGATCGCGGTGCCATCGCGCGTCCCGTGGCGTCGCGCGCCGGTCGTCGTCGACGCACCTGTTGGCGATGCTTCGCCGCGCCCTTGCGGGTGTGGGTGTGGGAGGTAAACACCGACCCTTTACCCTTACGGCAACCTCGGATGACGCGACCCATGGCTAGTGAACGAGCGTCGCGAAGAGGCGGAAGCGTGCGCGCGGCGCGGCGTCGGGCGCTCTTCGAGAACGGGCAGTTTATTTCCATTCGAGTATGTTGGTAGGTTATTTCGTTAGCCTTTATATGTACACGTGTGGCATGATACTCCGTATGTCCGAATGCCGTATATAGGTAAACAGTTACACGTTGTAAAGCACATCAAATTCTTCGAGCGGGATACAAACGGTCCTCTCGACGCCGCGCAACTGCGCGACGCTCACCGTCCCCGCGCGCGACGCCTCGACTCGAGACGCCGCGCGAGCGCTCAGAGATTAATATTATTCATCCTCGCGCTCGAGCGTGCGCGACGAAGACGACCGCATCGCGACCGCGCGCGGCGTCGAAAAACGGGGGAACGACACGAGGCCGGGACATCGACGCGCGCGGATGCCGACGACGCGACGGGCGACGCGCGCGAGCGCTCGGAAGCGCGCGTGCGACGCAGAATCGTCGCCGGTGACGACGCCGAGCGACGGACGACGCGCGGTGACGTCGTCGATGGCGAGCGAGGACGCGCGCGAGGACGACGACGAGGACTGCGAGGTGCGCGTGGAGGGGACGCCGAGGACGAGCGGAGGTGAGGAATCGCCCGTGACGGCGAACGATGATGGATTTGAGGATGCAGAGGATGGTGATGATGCGTGGGGGTCGATGGCGGAGAGTCCAGGGATGGGACGACCGGCTACGCAGACACCGCCGGTGCGAGTGTGCGCGCGCGTCGCCGCCATCGAGGAGGCGGCGGCGAAGCTTGAGGAGGGCGCGGAGGAGGATATGGACGGACTTGAGACCCCGGAGCGTAAGATGACGTCGGCACGAGATGATGGAGACGAATGCGAGGACGAGGTCAACCTCGGCGGCACCCCCGAGGGCGCGGATGAGGACGAGGAAGCCAGTCAACAGGAAGCGGCGGGAAGTCAAACGCCGCTCATGTCACCGGTGGATCGGTTCCGTCGGAGTAACGTCGAGCCGAGAAGTAATATGAAGCCTGGTGGCATGTGGGCGTCCATTGGTTCGCCCATGACGGCACCGTTCGAGAATAAAGTGCTCGGAAATTCCATTGATGCCGGCGCAACGCCGTCTCGTCCGAGCGCGGCGGCAAAGAAGCGGGCAGCGATGCGCATGTCTCTCCCGGCGAACGTCGTTCCCATGACCCCGATTCCAATCTCTCGTCAAGTTCTTGAGCGTATCGAGTGCCTGGGTCCGTCGTTGAACATCGTGCAGCGCTTGATGCTCGTAGTTGGAATCTTGCTCGACTTTTACTCCAAGACGCAGTTGGTGCGCGAACTTCATCGCTTCGCTCGAGCGGGATCTTGGTTGTGGTTCAGCATGGTTTTGACGTTTTTCGTCTTCTCGGCGGCGTGTATTACTGGATACTGGGTGCTTCACTATCCCATGCCCAAGAAACCGGCGAAAGGAAGTGTGGGCAAGGACCAAAAAGTCTTTGGATTCAGCAAGTACGATTTCAAAGTCGTCGTCAGGCGCTTTGGTGCCGCGTGCGCGATGTTGCAGCTCGGCACCGCCTTTGCCGCTTGGCGTGCGCTCCGAACGAATGATGTGCGAGCGAGAAAGGCTGAAATGGATCTTCGTGGGATGCAACTCGTGGATACCATCTTCTTAACGCTCCCCATGGCGACGCTCCAGGCGTACATTGGAATCTCGTGCTCGTCTCCCACCAGCGTCTGCCCGGGTCGGGAGGGATTCGACATGCTCCTGTTCCTGGCCGTCGCGGGTTCGATCACCTCTGGTACCTTGTGTTTTGTTTCGTTAGACTTGCACGAAAAACCGCCCGCGTACTCGTGGAGAGAGTACTGGAAGATGCACAAGGCACACCTGTCTGAAATGATGGCCAAGGCGTGCTACCGCTTCTTTGAGCTCGCGGCACGAATCTGCACAATTGGCCTTTTTGCCGCGGTCACAGGTCCGTATGTCATGCTTGTATTTTTCTTCCACGCGTGCGTTATCCTCGGTTTGTTGAAGATCCGTCTCCCGGGCACTCACGACCGAAAGGTTTGGGAAAAGTTTTGCGAATTGCGCGAGTTTAAAATTTGGGGACGGACTTGGAACTTGCCCGTCCTCGATGACGTCAAGCTATTGGTTGCTTGCTTGATCTGGCCGCCGTCCTCGTACGTCTCTAACTCTACTGACCGCAAGGGCAAGTTTTGGTGGCGTTCCACGTCGTGCCCGAGGAAATCCTTTTGGGGGCTCACACGAGAAGACGCTTTGATTCCATTCGCTGTCATCATCGGCGTTCTCGCCATAGAGGCCGGTATCATGCTCATCGTTGTCTCGCTCGTCGCCGAGGAGCACTATTACAGCTATTTGAGCATCGCTGTGGCGGTCAACTTCTTGTGGATGATCAGCGCCGTGAACTGGATGAGCGCCGCCGCGTTGTGGAATCCTTTTGTTCCCGAGGGTCCGCCCTTGGGCTACCCCAGCGTCAGCGCCATCAACAACGCGATTGGTGGAAGGCAACTGTTCAGCGGGCTAAAGAAGACGCCGATTAAAAGTCCTGGCGCTAGTAATAACTTCGTACGATCTCCTGCGCCGTTTTACCGCTCACCTTTGGAGCCGGTGAACGAAAATAAATTATCGGTCGACCTGAACACGGGCGCCGAAGCAGTGGACACGCCTGAGTTTGGGCACCGAAAGACGGACAGTAACGTATCCAATACCTCGTCGCTAGGTCCGAGAACGACACCGGTGATGATCAAGGGAAGTCCCAAGCCAGTGGAAGTGTACATCGACATGGGTGATGACTCAGCTGATTTGAACGAGGATGATGAAATCAACCCCATGGTGACGGAGGCAATCGGTGAGGAGTCCATGTTGCGTACGAGCGTACAATGGCGTGATTCCATGGAGTTGGATCGAACTGCTTCAGGTGATATGGATGTTGCCGGAAGTCAAGATGATTTAGAAGCAGCTCGTCAAGCCCTCAATGCCGTCGCCGCACTGAATACGACTGGAGAGTACGACGGTGGCTGCACGCCAAACGTCGACATGGTGTCACCATTGTTTGTCGATAAAGAAAACTCTTTCAACGACACCCCAGAAATGGCTGATCCGTATGGAGTGAGTCCGATTTTGGCAAACGCCTCACCAGAGCAAGTGAGAACGTCGGGTGGATATTCCCCGCGTTAAAGCGATGTAAAGTACATAAATTAAAATCTCTGTTATTCCTTATATGGCACAGCCGCGTCTCGAACAATCATGTTTGAAAATGCTCCCTTCGCCCGAGCCGAGTCTTCGCGATTTCCAAGCTCAGCCGCGCGAATTGATGCATCTTCTATCGCGACGGCGACACGGCCAAGCGCGACTAATCCAGAAGCACCCATATACGTCCCGACGGCGCCGAGCGTCAACATCGATCCAACCAACGCGCCGGCGAATTTCACCGCCCCGGCAGATCCCCGACGGAGTATCGTAGTGAACGCGGCAGCACCGAACACGCCGGACAAAATTCTGTTAGTATAGTCGACTGGTTTTGCGTCTGTCGGCCATTCGTTCAGATATTCGTTGAACTTTGCGCGCGATTCCGAGCTTTCAACTTCGTCCCAGAGTTGCTGGATGCCCGCGATGTGACCGGCTCCCACAACGCCGACGACACTCGATGCCGTGGGGTCCCGTTGTAGTGCCGTCGCCAAGATCAAATCACGCTCTCGAATAACCGTTTCAGCCGTCGCCCAATCCATGATGCTCATCTTTTTGGCGCTATCGACCTTTGATAATCCGGGACTGAACGTCGGGTTGCCATTGAACGACTCAACTCGCACGTACTCGACAACCCTACGAGCACACTTTCGCACGCGCATCAAATCATCCACGCGTACCGGTATGCCTCTCAAGCCGCTGTCTAAAATTTCTAGCGCGGATTTAATGACCGCCTCGCTATGTTCACATCCAGCCTTCTCCAATATATGCTTTGCCTTTTGCACGCCACTTCGCTTCGTCGCCGCGTCGGCGCGCGCCAAATCCGTCTCCCCCCCCAAAAACTCTCCAGTTTTGGCCAGCTCATCGAACAGCGTTGATCCACGTCGCACACGCGCCATCAACCTCCCCACCGTTGCTCGCTGATTCCTATCTCCAAGAACCACAGTCGCGCCGACGTCCCGCGCCGCTTCCACCGCAGCTATGAACTCTGCCCCGGGCCGCGTGTCCAACACCGCCCCGATCGTCGAGTACCCCAAACTCCCCGCCACGATCGCCAATTGTCCATTCACCAGCGTGTTGAACGCCTCACGCACGCTCGCCACTCGCCTCGCCGCGTGCATCGCGGGTCGGTCTTCGCTCGCGCTCCGCAACAAACTCTTCAATCTGTCCCCGTCGAGTTCGATGACCACCAAATCTGGTTTACCCTCTAGAATCGCGCGCGATACCTCGCGTGCGGACGCTTCTGAGACGTGCGCGCTTCCGATGAGCGTGATTTCGCTTCCACTCGCGGGATGTTGAAGCTTTTTCGCGCACTTTGGTTTGTCTTCTGGATGGTCATCGATTTGCAACACTCGGACGCCACCGTGCGTCGTGCCCAGGGACACGCCGGGAGGGAAACCGTCGTCACCGGTGGACGATGATGGGTCATCATCGGCGTCCACGCGGTCGAGCGACATCGTGCATCTGTGTGAGGCGGCGGTGAGGCATAGATACGATGGTTGCAACGTGAGCTATTTATTTCAGTTGGGCGAGCGCGGTGAGTTGGGGGACTGCCGGTCGAGGTCAACGTACGGGGCGCGTTTTCTCGGGGTGAACACGCCAGCTAATGACGCGGAATCGGTGAAACGCCGGGCGAACTCCGAAGGGCCGTCCCCGAAGACGCTCTCGCTGGCGTCGCGATGAGACGCTGTCTCGCTCGTCGAGTGCACGACGCCGTGCGCGTGAAAAGTTTTGAGCATCTTGACGAGGATGTCACGCTCGGTTTGGAGCTCGCTCAGGGCATTTTTCATCATTTGACGCTCTTGAGCGAATTGGGTGGCGCTCACGGAGGCGATGGACGCGACGTTATCCTTCGCCTTCGCGGCTTGTTCATTGGCTTCACGGAGCGCCTCGGCGGCGGAGGCATCGTTCTCCTCAGCAACTTTGAGTCGTTCTTCCAACGAGGTCAGGCGCTCGTTCGCGACGCGCAGACTTTGCTCGAGAGTGGATCTTTCCATTTCGGACTCTTTGAAACGCTCGCTGACCTCAGCGAGCTGTGTGCGAACACTTTCAATGCCCGAGGCTTCGACGGATGAACGATTCAGCGCTTCGTTTGTCAAGCGAAGCTCCTCTTCCATGACGGCATTACGAGTCTCTGCCGACTCTAGATTCGCCTTGAGCGATTCCACATCCGTCAATAACGTCGCCTGCACTTCCTCGTGTTTTTCCGTTACTTGTTGAATCTCTGCTCGAGCGTGCTCAAGACTCTTCTCGAGTTTCTCTTGTAGCTCCGTCCTCGCGGCGGAGGCATTCTGCTCAGACGCGGTGAGCGCTTGCGTTTTATCCGCGAGCTCTGCACGAAGAGCCGCGAGCTCTGCACGAAGCGCTTCGAGATCGGTTTCAAAACCAAGGGCTCGTTGACGAGCCGCATCGAGGCTCGATTGGAGTTCGTCCGTCGCTGATCCCGTTGAGGCTTGCGCAAGCTCGAGCGCTTCATGTTTCGCCTGAAGCTCGCCTTGAAGGGCGCTCACCTTGGACTGCAGGGCGTCCCTTGCGTCCGATGCACTTTGTGCCTCACTCGTCTTTGATTCAATTTCCGCTCGCGCAGAGCTCAATTGTGAATCGAACAATTCCTTCGCGGCTGCTTTTTCTTGTGCTGCAGCGTTCGACGCAGACTCTGCCTTCTTGAGCGCCTCGGTCTTTGACGCGAGTTCGTCTTGCACCATCGCAAGTTGAGACATTAACGTCGTTTTCATTGTTTCGACTTCTTCTGCGCTTGAACTCTTCGTCGCTTCGGCGCGCATGAGTGCCTCCTTCTGTGCGTCGAGCTCTGCGCTCTTTGCTTCAAGCTCTGCTTTCACTGCAACAAGCTGAGATTCCAACAACTGAGTCGTGGCTTGAATTTCTTCCACGTTCACACTCGACGCTTGCGCTTCCGCAAGAGCATGATTCTTTTCTACAAGCTCTTGCTTCAGCACGGATACTTCCGACTGCGATGTGTTGCGAGCGGTTTCCAACCGTTGCTGCGTCTCACTTGACAAAGCCTGCGCCTGCTCCAGCGCCTTCGATTTCGCCTCGAGCTCAGAGCGCGTGGAAGCCAGCTCCGCCTCGAGCTCGCTTGTCGCCACGCTTGAAGCCTGCGCCTGCTCCAGCGCCTTCGATTTCGCCTCGAGCTCAGAGCGCGTGGAAGCCAGCTCCGCCTCGAGCTCACTTGTCGCCACGCTTGAAGCCTGCGCCTGCTCCAGCGCCTTCGATTTCGCCTCGAGCTCAGAGCGCGTGGAAGCCAGCTCCGCCTCGAGCTCACTTGTCGCCACGCTTGAAGCCTGCGCCTGCTCCAGCGCCTTCGATTTCGCCTCGAGCTCGGACCGTACTTGGCCGTACTCGACTCGTGCGGCGGCTAATTCTGCCTTGAGTTCGTCTGTTGCAGAGCTTGTGGACGCTTGAGCGTCTGTACTTGCTTGCAGCTCTGCTGTTACCGCCGCTAACTGAGACTCTAGCGACACCACGGCTTCGCGTGTTTTAGCGCCGTTCGCTTCTTCTTGTTCGAGCGAAGACGTCGTCTTTTCGAGTTCCGACTTCGTGACCTCGAGCAAAGACTCGAGTCTTTCGGCTTGGGCTTGCGTCTGTCGAGTCTCCGCACGTGCCGCCGCAACTTCTTCAGACGGCGCCGCGCTCGCTCGCTCCAAACGCTCTACCGTGGCGTTTTTCTCGTTCACTTCTATCCGAAGCGAAGAAACTTGCGACTCCAACGTCTGCACGTTGGACGATAGCTCCGCGTTCGCCTCGCTTGTGTACTTGGCGCCTTCCTCGACATTCGCGAGCGCGTCCTCTAATTCTTTAATTCTCCCCCTCAACTCAGCCTCCGTCGCGGCAAACTTTTCCCTGTCTTCAATAAGAACCTTTTTAATCGCTCGCGCCTCCAAGTGCGCCTTTTGCTTGAGTTCATCTATGGCGTCTTCTCCCGCGTCGCCCTCCGCTTTCCCGCCTCGAGCCCGCTCGAGCTCCGCCTTCAACGTCTCGATCTCCGCCGTCATCTCCGTCCACGCCGCCGACGCTCGTTGTCGAACCTCTTCTTTCTCCCGGCTCACCGCATCGAGCTCACCGCGCACCCTTTCGTATTCATTCGCCATCCGCCGCATCTCCCCGTTCAGCGCCGCCTGCGCTCGCTCCAACGAATTCGCGTGTTCCCTCGCCTCGCGCAGCGCCTCGCGCGCGTCTCCGTCGTCCCCGACCCCCCTTAACGACGCATCGACATCCATGCTCCCCCCCGCGGACGTCTGTCGCGCCTTCGACCGCGCCTTGGTCGTCTCGACCGCGCTCGAAACCTTTGACTTGGCCGCTTGAAACGCCGATTTCATCTTTTCGCTCATCGAAATCGCCCGTTCGCGCGCCGATGCGCGCGCGTTCGCCCCTCCGCTTCGCGCGCGCGCGCGGTCGTTCCGTTTCCTCGCCTCGTCGTCTCGCGAGACCGCGCCGATCGGGCGCGCGCGCGCCAGTGCGTCGCCGCGCGCGCGCGAATTCCGTCGACACGCGCCCCGCTCGAGGTTCGCATTTCAAACCAGCCGGACTTGACGACGCGCCGGCGCGCGCCCCGGGTCGCCATGGACGCCGCGGGAGTGTTCAAGATGCACAAAAGGACGATCGCGTCGCGGGAAGACGCGCGCGAGGGCGAAGAGACGAGGGAAAACGCGACGGCGCGAACGGGCGATGATGATCAAAAGACACCTGTCGAGACCGAGACGACGAGAGACGCGACGACGACGAACGGACGCGCGGTGAGACCGAGCGACGACGGGGTCGAGGATGATGAGGATGCGGATTACGACGCGAGCTCGATCGACGAGGAGGACGAAGACGAGGAGGAGGACGATGACGATGACTTTCACGCGTCGACGCGAGGACGAAGCGCGAGCGTCGGCGCCGGGGCGAAAATCGTCGATGGGAAAGTGGTTGGGGCGAACGCGGAGGCGAGCGGTGGGGATGAACAGGCGGCGAAACGGGTGAAGGTGACGGCAGGAGGGGCGATTCGGGCGGATCGGAGCGCGGATGATCCGACGCCGGCGTTGCTGGAGGCGTTGCGAGAGTACGTGGCCAAGTGCGGAGGACAGCTTTCGGATGATTGGACGTGCACGGCGACGATGCGGACACAAGGCGCGAGCGCGGGAACGTACGATGCGCTGTACTGGTCGCCCGATAAGGAGAGGTATCGATCGAGATTGGAGGTGGTGCGCGCGCTCGGGCTCGCGCCGCAAAAAATTCTCAAATCGTCCGCCGCGGCGAAGAAACCCGAACACTTCAAGCCGCTGTCTCGCGAGGAGGCGGTGAAGAAGGCTCGAGAAGCCGAGCAACCGACGGTGCCGATGGATTTAGGAGAAAATTTGGTTGTGGAGAGTTTCGGCCAAGTTCTTGGCGATAACGATGAGTTTCACGATGACGTGCACATTTGGCCACTTGGTTACAAGACGATTTGGAAGAACGACTCTGGCGTGACGTTTACGAGTGAAGTCACGAAAGCTTCCGATAATGCGCCTGAATTCGTCGTGTCGACGGAAAAAGACGGTTCTACTGTGAGTGTGTGCTCGGCTTCTCCGCTCGGTGCTTGGCTTGAGATGTGCGAAACCATCGGCCCCATGGTTTCCATTGGGATCCACGACCACTTTTCGTTTGATGATGTTCGCGTCGTTCGTGCAATCGAAAGTTTGCCAGGATCTGACGCGGCTGCCAAGTACCAATTTGTCGAAGAGCGTGAGGGGTGGTTTGAAGAACGAGTTCGCCGCTCCAAATCGCGTCTCTGCGATTCCAAGGAAATTCTCGCCAAGATTCGCGAGATGACGAAGAAGGAAAAGACCGAAAAGTCGGCACAGAGCAGGGTCGAGAAGTCCATTAGCAAGCTGATTGAGCGTCTCATATCGCGCGTTGACAGCGCTGCGACGCGTGCGAAGCAAAGAGAGGAGCGTTTGGACGCGAAAAGAACGCTCGCGGAAATCATGAAGCAGCATCGCGACTCTTTGCGGGAGGCTGCCAAAGCAGAGAAGGAAGCGGCGAAGGAAGCAGCTAAAATGCAGAAAGAAGCTCAAAGGGAAGCGGAGAAGGTTGTTCGAGAAGCGGCGAAGGCCAAGGCAGCGATCGAACGCGAAGCGCAAAAGGAGATAAACAAGGCAAAACGTGCGAAAGAGGCCGAGGAGAAGAAGAAGCGTGATGCAGAACGCGCCAAAATGATGAACGAACTCGAGAACAAACAGAAGGAGTGGCTCGTTGGTATGAGTGAACGCGAATCGGATAGCGCCGATACGACTTACTCGCCGCCTGTGATGTCGCCAAACTTGAAGATCGAACCAGATTTCAAAGAAAAGTCAGAGTTGGGCGACATCATGGAAATTTGGATGTTTCTCGATCGCTTCAAGCGTGAACTCTTTGGATCCGCCGCCGATGTGAAATCACCCCCTACGGTTCAAGCCTTGGCGCGCGTGCTGTCGAATCCCAAGGAATCAGAAGAGTTCATGGCTTCTTTGCACTTGGCTCTCATCGCTCCGTGCGTGGCTGACGCTGCCGCGTCTGTGGATAAGTCCAGCGCAAGCGCATTGCAGCTCCTTCCAGATGCGCATTCGCATATCTCGGATACGAAAGGTGTGTGGCAAGAACTTGTGCGTCGATTTTTGTACGCTGCTTCTGTGATCCACGATATGCCCGCGTACGAGCCGTACTTGAAAGATGCCCCGCCGATTCTCCCTGAAGCCGCGGATGTCTTCACTCGTTACATGTGTTCAGGTGATGCTGGCATCGATCCGCTTTCATACGCGGAAGGTGCAGTTTGGCATGGTCATGCAGTCGAAAAGTACAGCGCTCGAGTCTCCCCTGCTCTTTGCGCGTTGAGTGACGCCGAAGCTTTGGCGGCAGCCGAGATTGAGATGTACGCACTGGGCTCTGGCGTCTCTGATGACTCCTCTTCGCGCGTCGTTGAGTCTCGTCGACAAAAAGCTAAGAGTGCAGTTGCCGAAGCGAAATCGTCGCAACACATTCACGCTGTTCGATGTGCACTGAGGAACATGGCGTGCCAGCATTCGATGAGCCAAGTGTGCCTTCGCGGTGACGGCGCTGCTGTGAAGGGACAACATCCAAGAGGCTTGGACATTCGTCTCCTCGACGCTCGCCTCGGCGCGGGCGTGTACGCTGCAGCGGCGCATTCGACGAGCAACGCAGACGAGATGGACGAACTCATCAAAGCAGACGTACTCGAAGCGGCCACAAACATGGCCAGTCTCACTAATGGCAACGGTGCCAAGGCAAAGAAGGAGTTAATCGCGGCTGTCGAAGGTGCGCTCAAGCAAACCAAGGCGGGATCCGACGAACTTCCGAAGACCCCTTGGGATGAAGGCTGCTCCGTGTGCGGATTAGATGTCATGGCCGGAACTGTGCTTTTGTGCGATTCGTGCGATGGGGAGTACCACGCAAAGTGCCTCGACCCTCCATTGCTCGCCGAACCAGAAGGTGAATGGTTCTGCCCAACTTGCGTGCGCGAGAAGGAAAACAACGATGCGCCCAATGTGAGTTGTTGCAAATCCTTCGAAGGCACTACGTTGCACAAAGCATCCACGGGCGAGATGATTATCGCACGAGACGCCATGATGGAGAAAGTCGACAACGCCGCCGAAGACGCCGTATACACAGGCGGTTGCCGTGGAGCCTTTGCGCGACGATTGAGATCGCTGGCGCGCGATATCGACGCTGTCGGCTTTGATGGTTTGTCTCCTCAGGCTCGCGTCACTTTGTTGCGGACGTTGATGACGGTAGCGTTAGATTCTGTCGCGTTGCGAACCTCGATTGACAACGGAGTGAACTTGGCCAACGAAACCAAGAAGGATATCAGACAGCACATCAAAGCTTGGAGCGAATATCGGTTAGATCGTGAAGATGGCAAGGGTGAGGCGCGTGACGCTGAGGAAGCGAAAGCAGCCGAGGAGGCGAAAGCGGCCGAGGAAGCCAAGGCTAAGGATGAAACCCAACCGATGGATGTTGATGAAGCGCAAGCGTCGCCCGCCGAAGAGGTGAAGCCCGAGGAGAAGAAGGAAAAGAAGGCAAAGGCACCCCAGCAAACAAAGCAACAAAAAGTGCCGACGGAAGAAGAACTCGCGCAAGCTCGCGTGCGATGGCAAAGCAAGTGGCACGAAGTCGAAGTGCCCCAGCTGCAAACCGCACCGCGACGGGAGCCTTTGGGCTCGGATCGTCATAGACAAAAATACTGGGCATTGGGCAATTGGGGCGAAGTCATCGTGCAAGCGGCGAAGGATAACGAGCATCATGACGTCGAGCCGGAGTATGGAATTATGACGTTGAGCGAAACTAAGGTTTTGATCGACAACATAAATCCGAAAGGAAGAAAAGAAGGTGATCTTTGGCGCTCGTTGCAACGTCGATACGGCGCGGATCAAGCAGCCTTGAAGGATGTCGATGCATTGCCTTCTCGGCCTGACGATGGCGAATGGGCGACGAGCGGAGTGAGCGATGATGTCGAAGGCATTTCTCGCGTTCGATCCGCATTCTTGACCTTGGAAAGCGAAATTCCCGACGTTGCCTTTAACTCTGTGCTCGGGAGCGAGACGCGCCGAGCGATGTGGCGAAACCTTGCCGGGTCGGCTCAAACGCTTTCTGCGCTCGCGGCGGCGATCATCGTCTTTCAGCGTGCGATCGAAAGCGATTGGCTCCAGCCTGGCTGGTTGCCGTGGAGCTGGATGGCTCCTCTACTTCGCTGCTCGCACAGATCGAACGAAAAGAGTGATGCACGTTGCCTTCGTCTCCATCTCATAGCGCTTCGCCGAGCTTTCAAATGGAACAAGGCGACGCGCGCTTCGGACAGGTTGGTCAACGCCGCGCCTGATTTAGAGCTCCCAAGGTCGTCACGAGCGAGAAAAGCGACCATTGTAGAAAGCGATTCGGACGATGAGTACGAATCGATCTTCTCCGACTCTGATGAAGTCATGCCTTCGAAGACGACGGCGGAGAATCGACGATTTCGACTTTGATTAAAACAATCTTCATTTGTCTAAAAAATTACGAAAAAACATCGCCACATTCCAACGAACACTGCCTCTCTCCAAACAAAAGAAAAGACAAAAGTCGCGCGAGTCCGCGAAGACGCACTAGAAGAGCGCGTGTCCCAGGAGCGTTTCAAGAACGATCATCGAAGCGCAGCCAATCATGGCGGCGCGGCCGTTCAGCTGTTCAACCTCGGGCGAAAAGACATCCTTCACCGCGAGCCACGGCGGGCAACCGCGGAAAACAAATTCCCATTCCTTACTGTCAGCCATCTTGAACGGGTTCGCCTCGTACCCCTCGTTCGAACTGAACGCCGGGAAAAGAGACGCCAAGCTCCACACGAACATCGTGCGCGTGAGCTCGCCAAAGTTGTGCGCCGCCTGCGTCGTGAACGACTCCCCCGTGGCGATTTCGCCCGCCAGCGCCAGCACGAACCCAAGCATGGCGACGCGTCCGTTAATCACCTCCGGCGCCCATCCCTCGAACGCAAGAATTTCTTGCGGCGTTTGCACTTTGGCGTTGATCGAAAACGCCGGAAAAACAACCTCGTCCACGACGTGCACGACGACGTTGCCCCCGAACGCCGCCTTATCCGCCTCCGTCACCTTGACGCCGTCGACCTTCACCTCACCCCCAGCGACGTCAACCTTCACAGAGCGTCCATTCAGCGTCTTCACTTGTCCACTCTTCAAATCGCTCGACTTCACCGCGCCGCTCACGACGTGATACTTCAATATCTCGTCCAAGTTTTCGCGTTCGGCGAGTTCCTCGAACGCCAGCGCCCTGTCCCGCGCGCACCGCTCGAACGCCTCGTCCGTCGGCGCGAACACCGTCAGCGCTTCGTCGCTTCCTGCGATCACGGACGTCAATTCCGCGACGTCCAGCGCGCCGAGGAGCTTGGAGAATCGTCCGTCACCGAGCGCGCCGAGATCGCTCGCCGTCGTCGACGTCGATTCGACCGCGACCGCGCGGTGCGACGACGACGCGCGATGACGGTACGGCGAGGCGAGGCGAGGGCGAGCGTGCGCGAGAGCGTACGCGCGGGACGTGGCGAGCATGGCCATCGGACGCGCGCGCGGCGAGGTGTGGCGTGGAGACAGACGATGGAGGATGATGAGTAATCTCAGCCGCGCGCTTTATCCACGGAGCGGGACGCGGAACGCGAGACGAGCGAGTTGGCGAATGGGAACGACGAAAGGTGTTGAATGGTTGCGTGCGCGCGTGACAAGTCGTAAAAGTCGTCAGCAGCACCCGCTGGAGGGTGCGGCGCCGCGCGTGTCGATGCTAACGGTGTCCGGCAAGTACACGTCCTCCTCGGCGTCTTCGTTTTGCACGGCGAACCTCGCGACGGCTTCAAAAGCGGCGTCGACGTTGATATCTTCCTTCGCGCTGCACTCGAAGTGCATCAAACCACCCTTTGACGTGCACCACGATTTTGCCTTCTTCTCGCTGATCACCCTCTTGCTGTCCTTGCCGTCCTCTACGTCGATTTTATTCCCCACGACGACGACGGGAAATTTCTCTGGGTCGCTCGGCGACGCCTGCACGAGAAACTCGTTTCGCCAGTTCTCGAGCGACTCGAACGATTTCGCCGAGTTGACGTCGTACACGCACATCACGCAATCCGCACCGCGATAAAACGACACGCCGAGCGACTGAAATCGCTCCTGTCCAGCCGTATCCCAAATTTGCAACGTCACCACCGTGTCGTCGATGACGATTTCCTTCGTCATGAAATCCGCCCCGATCGTCGCCTTGTACTGCTTGGAGAACTTATTATTTACGTATTGCGCCATCAACGACGTCTTCCCAACCCTACATCGCGGACGATCGTCGTCGCGTCAGTCGCGTCCCGAGCGAGCGTTCATTCGTTCGAGCGCCTTCGCCTCGCCGTGCGCGCGTTACTCACCCCGAGTCCCCAAGGATGATCACCTTGAGCAGAGTACGCTGCGCGCGCATCGACACGCGTCGACGATCGTCAGTCACGCGCCGGTCGTCGTTCAAATTCGAATTCAATCCGTCAACACCAAATCGAATCGCAAACGGGCCGGCGTAATCAATCGCGCGTCATCGATCGCGCGCGCGTCGCCGCGTCGCCGCGCGCGCGCGCGCGTCGCGACGCGTCGACCGCGGTGCGCGTCGCGCGCGCTCGCGCACCTTTTTCGTCGACATCTCGGCGTCGCGTCTTCGAGTGCGACCGCGGGCGCGCCACACGATGACGCCCGCGCGCGCGCCGCCGTCGCCGTTCGGCGACGCGGTGAGCGAGGTGTACGAACGATGCGCGGCGCTTCGCGAGGCGGTGCGCGCGAGGGCGTCGAGCGTGGATGAGCTCACGAGCGCGCTCGACGCGGTCGAACGCTCGAGCCGAGCGCTCGCGGGGGCGAGCGCGGCGAAAATCTCGCGCGAGGCGCTGGACGCGGTGCGGGACGCCGTGCAGGGGGCGATGGAATTGGGCGAACGCGCGGTGTGGGATCTGCAGCTCGGGAGCGCGAGCGACGCGAAGGAGACGAAGGCGAGGGAGGCGCTGCGAGAACTCGACGCGTGGGCGGAGGCCGCGGAGGAAAATCGGCGCGAGCGGCGAACGATGGGGAGACTGGGGAAACAACCGGGGATGGGGGTCGTCGAAGTGTCTTCGCGACGCGTCGGGGCGATGGCCGAGGTCGAGGCCGAGGCCGAGACGAGGAATCGTCTCGCGCTCGCGGAGTTGGAGCGTCGGTTTCCGCAGCCCAAAAGAGGAGGGGCGGCGGCGGGGAACGGTGACGACGAGCGACGCGAGGTTGGAAAGAAACGTCGCGAGGAGGTTCTGTTACAGATTGATTCCGCGCTCGCATCCATGGCGGAGGAAGCCGCCGAGGTGGGTGCGAACGTCGGCGTTCAACCGCAGTCAAAGTTTCTGCGCGTCGGCGTCGGAATCGCAATTTGCCTGACGTTCTTCGCAATCATGCTCATCGAGTATTTGGTGGAAGAATCGACGACCAGCGATGATCTCGTGGTGACGCGACTCGCCATGCCTGCGAGTCCGAACGGCGCGTAGGAAACGCGAACAATCTTAGCGTCGGCGCTCGGAAGTCCTCCGCAAGCGAGTAGCGGTAGCAACGTAGAAGAACAAATAGCGGCGCAGAGGAACGAGTGTTCCGTCGATGTAAAGCACAAGTGTACGATTAAAGAAGCATTATGTTTGGCAATCACAAATCGCGTTTCTTCTGACTAATAAAGGAAGGTCCTCGTGATCGTACAGCAAGCGCTCGAGAGTTTCTACTATGTCGCTTATCTCGGGGAGACGGTGATCTCGCTCTCCGGCGCCGTGAGCGTACCGTTCTTGAGCTCAAGACCGGCGAGGAGCGGCCACGCACCCGCTTGGAACATCAAGCCGAGCGCCTTCGGGACATCGATGATGATTTCACCTTCCGTCGGCTTTTTTGCGGTTTCCTTGTTCATTTGAACGTAGGAGCGGCCCGCGTAGCCAATCCAGCCCGCCACGTAGAGGAAACCCAAGCCCGGCACGGCGAACTCGCCAAGGTGCTCGAGGTTACCATCAACAATCAAGTGCGGGAGACCATCCTTACCGCAGAGGAGACCGGCTTCGCCGTAGTTGGCGAATCGCGTCTTCGTCTTTTCGATCGTCGCGTTGAGGGCGAGCGCCGGGGCGGATTCCGGGTCGTACTTCTTGAGACGCTTTTGGAGCGCCTTAATTTCGGTCTTTTGACGCTTTTCGAACGCCTTGGACGTCTTGCACGGGGTCAAACCGGCGTACGGTTGCACGTCGCGCGCGAAGGCTTCTTCGACGACGACCAACGGCGTCGCCGCGACGGCGGCGGCGACGGCCAAGGACGCCGCCTTGCGCGTCACATCGGCGGCGGAGCAGTGCGCGGCGGTCTTCACCGTGCGCGCGTTCACGCGCGCGGTTTGCTTGAGACCAGAAACGGTCACCTTGCTGGAGAGTTGAACCTGCGTCGACGCGTCGAATCCGTTCTAGGTCAGTCTTCGCGCCTCGCCCTCGTCCCCGCGCTCGCCTTCGTCGTCGCGCGCGCCCTTTCGCCCGCGCGCCCCGCCCTCCCGACCTCGCGCGCCACCGCGTCCGCGCCCTCTCGCGTCGCGCGCGCCGCCCGAATCCGCCTCGCGCCCGCGCCCGCGCCGCCTCCGTCGTCCCGCTCGACGCCCCGCGGTGGCGATCCACCGATCGCGCGCGTCCGCCCTCGATCGACGCCGCGTCTCGCGCGCGTCCGCGCCGCGCCGCGCGCGGCCCGCGCGATCGCGCGTCGTCCCCCTCCCGACGCCCGATCGCCGCCGCGCGTCCATCGCGCGCGCGACGCGACGACGCTCTCGAACGCGCGATCGACCGATCGTTTCGAAC
>Ga0181605_10001923_pt1 | contig 18784 bp, 8 predicted proteins | sample 041ome_11_FD_148676 | JGI IMG/M metagenome (GOLD analysis project Ga0181605, IMG submission 148676) | Coastal salt marsh microbial communities from the Groves Creek Marsh, Skidaway Island, Georgia - 041411US metaG (spades assembly) | ecosystem: Environmental > Aquatic > Marine > Intertidal zone...
GAATGAATTCATTCTTTACACGTTTACACAATCTTAAACATTGTTTCACAGCCATCGAACACCATAGCTAATCACGAGCGCGCCGATTTCCGTGACATTTTTAACGTCAATGAATGAATTTTACTTTTTACCGCGCTGGCCTCGTTTGGATTCCTTGAGATCTTCAGGGCTCAAAATGAATGTCCCTCTCGTGTCCTCGTCCGAGCTGTAAGCGTACTGCTGAGCCGCTGTCTCTTCGTCCGAATCCATGGCGAGCGCGGAAAACCCAGAGCGTACGACGTTGACTTCGTCGTCATCCGACTCATCGTCGGTTAAGTTGTCTTCTTCGATCTGGACGACATCCGCCTTCGAACGCATCACAGGGGCGCCAGTCGGCGGCGGAATCGCGTACGGAATCTTGCCGTCGTAAACCATGCTCAGAATGACTTGCCCCGCGCGTTGGACGTCGACGCCGCGCGTTTTCACGAATCCTCGCATCTTGCCATACGCTTGACACAGCGAGAGCGGCGACCACGGCAATTCGTCGTTTGTCAAATCTTCGTTGTTCAGCAACTCGAGCGTCTCAGGATCGAACTCCTTCGATGGTCGAACTTTCAGCACGCTCGTAATAGGCGCGGCGAGCGATGCCGCGAGCTTACCATCACTTGACCCACTGAACTTGCGCTGAATCGCTTGCCACCGCTCCGCACCGACGAGCTTTGCTTCGGCGATCCAACGAATAGCGCTGAACGGCTCGCGGACGACTGGAAGAGGAATGAGATTGCCGATGATTTGCTCCGCGGGAGAAATATCGATGCGGGGAAATACTAGGCCAGGAGAATCGCACAAGCACGTGTGATCGTCCAAAATGAGCGTCTGCAATGTCTTCGTGTGTCCCGGCGTCGCCTTCACGCTCACCGCTTTACGTCGAAGAATAGAGTTTACCATCGAAGACTTACCCACGTTGGGATGCCCGACGAGTCCTATCATTATTCGGCCTTCAGCTTTCACTCGTTCTGCTTCCTCGCGCTCTTGATTCAACGCCTGCCGCACGTACGCTTCGCCCTCTTCGTCCACCTCTTCTTCTTCTTCCTCTTCTTCCCCTTCTTCTTCGCCGTCGTCGTTTCCATCATGTTCGTCTTCCATCGTGTCTTCCATCGCCGCGTCGAAACGTTTGCCCGAACGCGCGAGCTCTTGACACACGCGCAGTAACGCGTCGCGTCCGATGGGAATGCTCGATTGACGGTGCATGCGCACTGACGCGTTGTCTCGCTCCTCGTGATTTTTGTCCTTGCGATCCCAAAACCGTTCGTCCTCGGGTGCTTCGTCGCGGGAAGAAAAACCGACAACTGCGTCGATTCCCGGCAAAGACGCCATAAGATGTGCAGCCCATTCATCGATCGCACGCATCGGTACCGCATCCGTCTTGTTTAACACCACGACGAGAGGTTTGCACAATCGCCGCGTCACGTGCGCATACAACGCTGGCGGCAAATGCAACATCGGATTCCTCGCGTCGACGACCACCACAGCCACATCTGAGCGCTCTAACACCCGCCACAACTGTCTCCAAACCTCTATGTTTTGCTCAAACGCGGGTGCGTACCCCCCAGCCTCGATCATCGCCTCCTTTGCTGATCGCAACCACTTCACGAACGCCTTTCGTTCTCTCGCGTGCAACCGTCCTCTTTTCAATTCATAATCCCATTTCGGCCGCGCCGGCATCAACCTCAACGACCGTGTGTCGTCTTGAAACATGTCCGGCGTTCGTTCGTCGTACCCTCTCGGCTCGCTCATCAACGGTCGTCGGCCGTCTCGAACGCGTCGCTCCACGTCGTAGCTCGCCTCCGCCGCGAGCACCGTCGTCACCCCTCTTCGGTGTGCTCCGCCGCTACCGATCCCGCGCTTCTTCTCGCTCGCCCGCGTCTTCGTCGACTTTAACCCGAGACTCTCGACCGTGAACACCGTCGTCGCCATGCCTCGTCGCGCGTCCACGCGTCCGTCTTCCGCGGCGTGTTCCTCGGCGGCGGCGCGAATGCCGCTCAAAACGTCACCGCGCTCGCGCTTCTGCGCGCTGGCCGCCATGCGGGCGATGTGCGCAGACTTTTTCTTCGGCGCCATGGCGACGATTCGCGCGACGCGACGCGATGCGCGCTGGTGTCTGAAGAAAGTGGATTCTGTTTGTCTGATGCTGCTCACTAGTCGGTGCTTTATTACATACGCCTCGCTGGGTTCACCGTCGGCGATAATAGGTCTAATCAAAGAGCCCGCTGCCCTTGGAGTTATTGCGTGAGATCGGTGTCAACGGCGACATCGGAGTGTGCGACGAGGACGAGGTACGCGGAAGACGATGCTTGGACGGTGTGCGAGACATCGAGAGACGACTCGGCGTCCTGTTGAGTTTGTTGGTCAACTTCTTAAGTAACGCTTCGCCGTCCTTCTTCGTCCGCACGCTGTTGATGTCTTCGATTTCTAGCTCGATCGATGGCACCAACAATTCTTTGCACTCGTCATATCGCTTCGTTTCGTACAGAAGCTTGGCGAGCTCAACGCCGTGAATCAGGCGCTTTGGATTGATTTCAATCGCTCGCCTGAAGTACTCCTCAGCCCGCTCGATCGTCGCCGGTTCGATGGCGCCGTATATTGTCTTGATTAAATACCGCATCAATCCACCGATGTGCGCCATGGTGTGCTCGAATCTGGCCAGCACGTGATAGGCGTAATCGCTCTCGGGCTCGATTTCCAACGCCTTCATTAAATTTCCTTTAATCGAGTGCGTGAGTTCCACCTTTTGCCGCGCGTCGCTGAACATGCTCAACCGCGCGTTCGCCACGGCCAGCGCGATGTAGCACTGTGCGTTCTCAGGTGCGAGCTCGATCGCCTCCGATGCTAAATCAGCGGCTCTCGACGCAAGCTGTCTCGCCTGCGGCTTGTTGTGGAAAATTTCGTGATCAAAGACGCGGTCGCTGAGTTCCTTACTCAAAGAAATCATCACGACCGGATCTTTCGGTCTTAGCTCGAGCGCGCGCTCAAACGCAGCCTGCGACTTCTGGCTATCGCACGCCTTGTCGTACGCCAAACCTTCCTCGATAAGTTTATCAATCACCGCTCTCATCTCCGGCGTCTCGCCCGGCTCGGTGCGCACTTGCGACTCGACGCGGCGTAAACTCTCTCTCCCCGCTTGCATCGCGTTCTCCCACGTCTTCAAAGCATTCCAACGAAGCGTCGGGAACTTAAAATCGGTGCTTAACTTGGGGCGTTTCTTTTTCGCTCTCGGCATCTCCCACGAATCATACTCGAACGCGCTCAGCAGCCACTCCGGCACCATTGCCAATCGACTGCCCACGATGAGAGGAATCAAAATCAACTGCCTTGGGATCTCAAACGTGCTCAGCGTCACGTTCAACACGAACGTGAAGAGCTTAAACATCTTAAAGTCGAACACGCTCGAGCGATCGCTCAGAACCCCAACCATGCCTCGCGCCGCCCGACTCGTGAACCGCTTAAAACTTTTCGCCGCCAACTTGGCCGCGTTCCCCGCGCCGCGCGCCGCGCGCGCCCCCGGCACGCTCCTCACCCTCTCGAACGACACCACTCGCCGTTTCGCCGCCGGCGTCACCGCGTCGTAATCACTAAATAAATATTCATCGTCCTCATCCGTTTCGTCCGTCCACTTCGGTTCGCGCGGCGGCGGCGAAGACGTCCCGACCGCGCGTCCCGAGCCGCCGCGGCCGCCGTCGCGCGCGGGCGACCCGAGTCGTTTCGACCGCGGCGCGTTCGGCTGCAAGTTCCACTTTCCGAAGAACCCGGTCACGTCTTCCGCGAACGTCGCGTACACGGGCGTCGTATCTGTCGTTTCCGCGTCGTTTCCGTCGTCGTCAGTCGTCGTCGTCACACGTTTAATTGCGCGCGAATTCATCGCTCGACGCGTCGCGTTCGTCGCGTTCGTCGCGCGCACCGGCGAGGAACGTTGATTCATCTCTCGTGCGCTCGTTTCCCGACATGCCGACGGCGCGCGCGCGCGCTCGCGTGCGACGCGCGATGACGAGAATGCGCGTCATCGAAAACGTTCACTTTTCCAGAGGTGCTTCAGAACTTTTGCGAGGCGGCGCGCGGGAACGACGAGGAAGGAACTTTTGTTCTGACACGATCGCGCGGTCAGCCGCTCGCGCGGTCTTTGGCTAGGTCTAAGATTTCTAATTGGACGCCCAAACGCTCGGACGGGTTGGGAGCGGCGGCGGCGGCGGCGCTCGCGCCGTCGGCGGCGACGCGCTTGCGAGCGGTTTCCAAAGCGTCGAGAATGGCGGGGAAGAGCGGACGATTTGTCGGATCTTTTTGAGCACACGCGCGGAAGAGATCAGAGAGGAGGATGGTGAAGTCGTGATCGGCGGCGGGTACGCCCTCGGGTGGAAGTTCGAGCTTGCGTTCGGAGTAACCGACGACGGCGACGATTTGCATCGGGTGTAAATCCATCCACGGTTTTCGCGCCGTGAGAAGTTCCCACAAAACGACGCCGAACGAGTACGAGTCCGCACGTTCGTCGAAGTCTTCAGCACGCAGCATCTCTGGGGCCATCCACTCTGGCGTGCCGTGAAACTCGCTCTTCGCGCTGACTTGTGTCGTTTGGCGCATGCGCGCGAGGCCAAAGTCAGCGATTTTCACGCGCCACTTCTCGTCCACCAAAATATTCGGACTCTTCAGATCCAAATGTAGTATTGGTGGAGATCGCGAATGCAAGTACGACATCCCACGCGCGACTGCGATGGCGACCGCATGGTTCCTCGCCGGTTCTAACACGTTTCCTGACTTTAAAATTGTGTGCAACGATCCACGTCGCATAAACTCCGTGCAAATCAACGGCGGCTCGACGCAATATCCCATGAACAGCAATAAGTTTGGGTGACGTAACTTAGCCAACACCTCAACCTCCCTTTCTAACGTCGTCTTTACCTCGCTCGAGCGCTCTAAAAGCTGCTTCACGGCAACCACGGTCCCTTGCCACGTGCCTCTGAACACCTCGGCAAAACCGCCGACGGCGATGCGCTCCTGCAATCGCACGTCCTCGGGGTCGATCAGAAACTCCGTTTGAAGCGAATCACTCGTTGTTTCATTATCATCGTACCATCCAATAGCGGGTGAAGGCGCGCGAAGCTCGGTCGCACCCCAGCTATCCTCCGGCGTCATGACCGAATACCGCCCCCCGCGTCCCGGCACGAAGTCTCCCGAGTCCAACTCCGAAATCTGCACACCGCCCGCGTTTTGATCGGTCCATCCGCTGTTTCCGATCGCAACGATTTTCTGCCCATCGCCTTCGCTCTCTGGAAGCGCCAACGAGCGTCGACCAATACTCGGTAACGATTCTCCAAAGTGCGCTCGAAACGACGTCGTCATCTTTACGTCGAGCGTCTTGTCGTCAATCCTCGTGACGTTCATCAACGGCCCATTCACCGCACTCACGCGCTCTGGCTTCACCGGCATTCTATCTAAGATCGGTCGCAAATAATTTTCATACTCCGTGCTCATCCGTCGACGTCCTCGTCGCGCGGGTTTGTTCGCCGCGGCGGCGTCCTCGCCGTCCCGCAGCGCGTCCCGGACGCGTCCTCTCGCGACATCCGCGTCGTCTCGAACCCGCGCGCGAGCGATGCCCCACAATTTACTCCCGCTACGCGCGGGCGAGCTCGGCGCGCGAACGGCATCGGTATCGTCTCGCGAGACGTCCTCACGAACGTCAACGAAAGATGACGAAGCCGAAGCGTCGGCGCGGGGCGAGGACGACGCCGGCACCGCGGGCGCGCGCACCATCGCGTCGCCGACGTCGCCGCGCTCGAGTGGCATGTAACACGCGACTCGAGACTTCGCGACGGCGACGGGTGGACGGCGCCGCGCGCGTGGAAGTACGGTTCAGTGGCGCGCCGCGCGGGAGCGCTCGCGCGAGCTAGTCGTCGAGCTCGTCAGGGGCACGATTTCGTGATTAATTTACATGAGATGACGCGTCGCGCGATGCTATGCGTGCCTACGCATTCGACGACAGCCAGTCGTTGAGCGTGGTGAACTCGCCTTTGTAATCGATCGCCTGGTGAAGGCTTAAAATTTTGACGATGCGCGCGGGCCACTTTTTGTCAAACATTTGCTTTTGCACCGGCTCGTTGTTCATGGCGAGCGCGAGAGCGCAGCCGCAGAAGACGCGCGCGACTTCACTGTTTTGTTTGGCGTACGATTTGCAGTCCAGGATGTGGCGGATGATGCCGTCAGCGACGAGGGCGTTTTGCAGCGTCGCATCGTAACCAGAGGCACGCATGAGCTGCCAAAGCGTTCCCAAGATCATTCCTTGAAAACTGGGAATGTGTGGAACGAGTTTAACCACGGCCAAGATGCAGCGACCGAAGAGCCCACCGGCGAGATGGCGCCTAAGAACTTCCGAGCGCTTCATGCGTCGACTGGAGACGAGGTTATGAACAAGTTCCATAGCCTCCCACGGCGCGTTGTCCTCCGTTATACGTTCTTCGCCCAAGCTCGCCCATTCCACCATCGCCATTAGAGCGTTTGGAAGCGCTGCACAACGCGCCACGACGATAAGACCAAACGTCGACGACCGCGTGATTTTGTTCAACGCGGCGAAGCACTTGCGTCTGACCGCATCCTCAGGATGCCTCGCCGAAAGTTTCGACAAGACGATGATGGCGTTGCGTCGAGCACGGTATTTGAGCAAAAAGTTGAACCGCTTCGAAATCGCGATGGGAACCTCGGAGACGTCCTCTAAGCGGGCCACGAGGGCAGCCGGCGCGTCGTTCGATAAGTCTCGGTATTTCGTGATTATCGATAGTTCTTCTTCCGCTTTAAGGTGTTCGTCGTTCCTCACAAAAAAGTCAGAAAGCAGCCCGCAGTATTCCTTGGCGTCTGCCATGGCGCGCTTGCTTTGGAGTGCGTACTTTTTACCCATGTTCGCCTTCTCAAACGTGATTATGCGTTTGGCCATGCTGTCTAATTCGTTCTCGGCCGTCTCCAAACGTACTGCAGCTGAAGTAGCCCTATTCGTCATCTGACTGACTTCGGCTTTCTTGACTTCGACATCCGCCGCTTCGAGCCTCTTTATGACGTCACTGCGCTCCTTCATTCGCTCCTCCAACTCCGCAAGGCGCACTTTGAGTGCCTCCTCCTCATCAAATCTATGTGATTTCGCTTTCGCTTCCTCTTCAGCGAGACGCTCCTTGAGTTCGGCTTCTTCACGCACCAGGCGCTCTCGCTCCGCTTGTCGTTCACGCTCCAGCTCTGCTTGTTTCAGGGCCGCTTCTCGCTTGATCCGTTCAGCTTCTTCCTTCAAACGAGCCTCTTCCGCCGCGAGGCGAGCTTTCGCTTGAGCACGTTCTTGTTCTAGTATATTGGTGGCTCTCTTTCGTTCTTCTTCCAATTGCGTCTTTGCTTGAGCCTCTGCTTCCGTGAGGCGAGCCATTTCTTCTTGACGCGCTTGCTCTCGCTCCGCCGCTTCACGTTCAGCTTTGGCGGCTTCTTCTCGCACCTTTGCCGCTTCGCTCATGAGTCTCTCGCGCTCCTCATCAGCGCGCACCTCTTGCTCGATTCGCCTCGCAAGCTCTTCGTTTTGTCGTTTAATGTTTTCGGCCTCTTCATGTTTTTTGGCCATCTGCGCCCGTGCGCTCACGACGTTTTCGTAAGACGCATCTCGAAGAAATTGCAGAATAAAAGGCGATACAACGACGATTACGCCGTACAAGCGCTTGCATAGCCAAGATAGATAGTGCGCGATCGAACCAGGAACGTCGCCCGCGCGCTTAAAGCTCTCAATGAGGTCCTTGACGAAGACTTCAATCTTTTCCTTGGGCGTCTTCGCCGCTTGGGCTTTCGAGAATGCGCCGACGACTCGACTCTCGTCCTTTGCGTCTTCATCCATGAAAGGGACAACTTCGCGAATAAACTGCCCAACGTTCTTTTGAGCCTTCTTATCGACTACCCCAATCGCCATGTAACACGCAGTGAGCGTTCCGACCAATTTCAGACTGGCCGAAGAAAATAGAGTGTGCAGCGTAAAAGTCACCGTCGCCGAAACAAATCGAATGGCGAAGGCGACGACGCGAAGGACGGCGAGGACCGCCTTCAACGCAAAACGCAGCGTCGCTTTCACGAAGTTGATGAACCGCCGCACTAGGGAGACATTCTTCTTCGCGGACGTCGCCTTCGCGCGAGCCGCCGCCGCTGCCGCCTTAAGATGCGCGGGTAAGTTGTCGCCTTCTCCGCACATGCCGCTCGCGGTGATTGTCGCCGCGTGGCAACAGTTACCGACTGTATCTTCTCGCATACCGCTGAAGCACTTGCCATCGCAGCCGATGGCGGCGTTGTTACCGCCGCAAACCGCACATTTGTCGAGAAGTGCTTTGCCACCGCACATGCCGTTGCAGTCGGTTCGCAAGCCGCTATCGCACACGCCGTCGCAGCCGACGACGCCCGCGCCGACGCATCGCTCGTACTGCTTTTTGCCGCAGTGATTTACGCGCACTCTGAAACCGCTACCGCATTGCATGCTGCACTTGGTCCAATCCCCCCACGCGCTGGCTCGACATCTATCACCGTACGTACGCTTCACGATGGGCCGCACGGGCTCGTCTAGCGCGTCGAAGAGCTCGGGGTAGGCGCAAAACTCGTACGCGGGACGAATAAAGGCGTCATACAGTCCCCTCGGCCACTTGAACGGGTTCAAGAATATTCGCATCGGTCGCCTGATCACCGAAAGCAAACGCGCGTCGAGCACCGTCGCAAGATTTTGCTCCAGGTTAAACGTCATGTCCTCGAAGAAATCCATCGTACCCGTGAAGAATGTCTGATACAACGGCTCGAGACCGTCGAGGACGAAATCGTACAGCGGCAAAAGCGTGAAATCGACGACGGGCGTCGACGCGAACATCACCAACCACACCATATTCCTCACCGACGACGTCGCCGTCGAGCTCACAATGGCCACCGCGTCCACGATCGCGCCAAGCCCCAGGCGTTCGAGCGCGGGCACGAGTAATTGCACGCTTCCTCGCGCCAAACGCGCGCTTTGCGAGACGGCGCCGACCGCCGCCCCCGCGGCCGCGTTGAACGAACCTCGAATCGCGTACCGCGTCACGTGTCGCCACCGCGTCGCGACTGCGCTCGTTCTCTGTGCGTTCGCTCCGTACCCAAAGGCCGCGCCGTGCGTCGCGTTATACCTCGCCACCGTCGCCGGGTCGACGCCGCCCGCCAACATCATCCCCTCCGGGCTCAGATCCAATCGCCGTCCCCGAAACGCGCTCGCCGTCGCGTTATACCCGACGACGACGACGAGCAACATCGCGTACACCTGCGTCATGCTCCACAGCGCGCCACCGCGCGTCATCGCCGCGCCGCGCGCGCGTCGCGCGTCCGTCGCATCCGCGCGGTCATCGACGACGGCCAGCGCGCGCGTCGCCGCGCCCGCGTCGCCGCCGTCGCCCGATCGCGCGTCGATCGTCGCGAACACCGAGACGTCCATGACGACCGCGCGCGTCCGGTCGCGCGCGCGTCGCGCTGTGTCGCGCTGTGTCGCGTCGCTCGACCGTTTAGTGTTGGACGCGCGACCGCGACGCGTCGCGGTCGCGGCGCGGCGCGGCTGGGACGAACGCGGGCTGGGATTCTACGGCTAAGGCTACGGCTACGGCTGCGCGTCGTCGCCGTCGTCGTCGTCGACGAAGTTTTCGCGCGCGCGCGCGGCGTCGCGCTCGGGTCGGTCGGCGGTGAGGACGAGACGGGCGGTGTTGGCGCACGCGACGGCGACGACGGCGGCGCCGACGGCGAGAACGGGCTTGGGGACGGTGTAGAACAGTTCGGGGTTCATGATTCTGAAGAGAAGCGTGCTGCCTGGGCGAGGAGGGCGAGAGCCATGATCGGACATCGAAACCGCGCTCGCGCGAGCGCGAGCGGCGGTGTGCGGCACGAGGGACGCGGGACGGAGTGGTTGTTCGAGAAAGCGACGAGTGACTCGCTTTGAATAACAGACACGCGGTCATACATCGCGTAATTCGTGTAGCTAAGACTACGACGCACGGGCGTCGTCGCGGCGTTCGTCAACCGCTGCGCGTTTGTGCTTCCTTTTTCTTTGACTTGAAGCTCACCGATCTCAAACGATCGAAAAACCCGTGCTTGCCCTCTTGTTCGCGCGGAACGTCGACGTGCTTTAGCAACGAGATGATTTGCTCGAAACCAGGGCGGGCGTTGGGGTCGACGAGCCAGCAGTACTGCATCACTTGCGCGATGACGGCGTGGCACGACGGAGCAATCGTCGGTCGCAACCCGCGCTGCACGACGCCGACAGCGGCTTGTAAGGGGGTGTAGCCGGGATAAGGTACTTCGCCGCCACTCACGAGCTCCCAAACCATGATACCGTACGAGTACACGTCAGCTTTCTCGTTATAGAATTGATGCGCGATGACTTCGGGCGCCATCCATCGGTAAGTGCCGGTTTCCGCCGTCATGGTTGACCCATCCGTGGGCTGGATGCGCGCGACGCCAAAGTCTGCGATCTTCACCGCGTTATTTTCATCCAAAAGTAAGTTCGCCGTCTTGATGTCGCGATGGATGATGTTAATCTTGTGCAAGTAATCCAAACCCATGGCGACTCCTAGAGAATACCGAATGAGCTCGGGAAGCTTGAGCGCGTGCTCTTGCACGTACTGCAGAAGGTTCCCACCGTGCATGAATTCGGTGACTAGACACATCGTTTTTTGCTTTGTCAACGCTCCGATGAGCTGTATGATGTTCTTGTGATGAACACGTCGCAAAATGTTGAGCTCTTGCGCGAATTCGCGCAACGTCTCGGCCCCCGAGCCCTCCGCGGCGTTGCTCTTCAGGACTTTGATGGCCACCTCTTGGCCGCAGTAGCTCCCCCTATACAAAAGCCCAAACGCTCCACTAGCGATCTTTTCGTTAAACACGAGCTGTTTTTCAGTGAGTTCCCATTCGCCGCCGTCTATGGAGATGGAATCTGAGTTTGACCTATCGCCAGAGGGGTTCGACATCCTGCCCTCAGATCCTTGACTGGAGGTGATCGCGTTCGTTCCTTTCGAAGATGCCGGTAAATCGCTAAAGTCCGCGGCATCTAATGCTGTCTGTACGGCTGATTGCACCGAGGCCGCGTCTCCTTGTCGCCAACCCGTGACTATGAAAATATCCAACGCGTAACCATCGTCGGTGCAAAAAACGTGCGCTTCGGCAATGTTCAACCCAACGTCGAATAAAACGGCGGACACGCGCGAGAGTAAACGTGGTTTGTTCCCCGCGCTCACCGCGATCTCGTACATCCCCACCTGTCGAGGATCCGCCGTACTGCCGAGCATCGTCAACGTCAAGCTCGAACCAAACGTCGGCGCGCGCAAATTGGGTCTCGTCGACCCGCTGTGTGATCCCCCGTACCCACTTCCATGACGTAGAATATCCACGCCGCGCGAGTTATGATCCATCGACGTCGAATCGTCGGCATCCATGGCGTCGACGACCTCTGCATTCTTTCTCGACACGTCGACCTCGCGACACGTGCACCATACCCCCGACCTCCGCCCTCCCGTCCCTTCGCGATCATCCGTCGCCGCCTTATCCAGAATATCCGCGTGCGCGAGAATATCCTCAAGATAGTTCACGTCCAGCGAGTACTGCCTCGGCAATCGCGTCAGATGTCGCTCCACCCGCGCCCTCGTCGTCGCGTCCCCCGAGCTCCGCGTAACCTCTTCGATCTGCGAACTAAACTCCGCCAACGCTCGTCGCGCGACTTCCTCCTTCGACTCTCTCTGCCGACTCATCGTCTTCGACGCTCGCGTCCGACGCGCGTCCGCTCGCGCGCGCGCGCGTCCGCTCGCGCGTCACGCCGTCGCTCGTTCGATTCTCCGCGTCCGTCCGTTCGGCGTCCTTTCGTCGCGATTCCACCGCGCGTCGCCGCTTTTTCGCGTCGACGCCGTCGCGCGTCCGCGCGGACGCTTCGGGCGCTCGCGCGCGTCGATCCGCGCGCGCGCGAACGCGTCGCTCGACGCGCGCGCGAGGTCCGCGCCGCGCACTCGCGCGACCGACCCTTCGCGCGGCGCCGCGTCGGCGACGGTCCGTGTGTGCGTTATGAGAAATCCACTCGCGACGGGTCGTGACTCGTCGAGAGCGAGGATGACGCGTCGGCCTCGATTCGGGAATTCCGAATTCCGATTCGGGAATTCCGGCAGTGTTCGGCGCCGTCGACGCGAGCGCGAGCGCGAGCGCGAGCGCGAGCGAACGCACGCGCGCGCGCACCGCGAGCGAACGCGAACGACGCGAACGAGACCGCGCGGACGGTCGTCCCACGGAACGAATCGCGATCGCGATTGCGAATCAACGAACGTTCGAATCGCGTCGCGTTCGCGCGCGTGAGACCGGCGCGGAGGCGATCGAGGCGCGATGAGCGCGCGACCGACGACGCCGATCGGACGCGAGGATTGGGCGAGGACGACGAAGGGGTCGGATGAGACGTTGGCGTCGATGCGGAGCGATAAATTTGAATGGTTGGCGAGTACGTGCGGTTGAACGCGGCGGGCGAGGCGAGGCGAGGCGAGCGAAGGCGAGGCGAACGCGCGCGAATCGGAACGCGCGCGATGACCGCGATTGACGATGATTGACGATGGTGCGATGATCGCTCGCGCGCGCGCAGAGTGCCGATTCGGCGGCGAAGGGTGCGAACTTCCGCCGACGGACGGTAAGACGAGGACGGGGGCCAAGAACGGGGAGGCGAACGGGAAATCAGTGAATTTCTTCAAAGGGATGCTTTTGGGGGTCGATACCAGACAAACCGGTCGGGATGATTTCATAAATCGGCCGCGCGAGGCGAGAGAGAGGCGCTCGCCGTCGCCAAGGCCGAAGAGAGAGAAGCCCAAGCCCAAGGCAGCGCCGCCGCCGCCGCCGCCGCCGCCGCCGCCGGCAAAAGAAGATTCCGCAAGCGCCATCTCTCGACTGTTGGATGGGTTAACGAATGGGTCTGACGTGCACGATGAACCCGAGTTGAGCACGAGTCCGCTCATTAAACGCGTCGATAACCCCATGGGGGTGAGTTTTCGTGTTGAACCGCTTGCCCTGCTCGAAGCATGGCGAGGCACAGACGGCGGAGTCAAGACTGTCGATGATAGTTGGCGCGTTCGAGCGTTACGTGCAGAAGAAGCGCTTCGTGCAGAGCGCAATGATTGTGGCGACTGTCACAAGCGACGCGCGACCGCAGAAGCCGCGCTCGAGGAGCACACGCGCTGGCTCGGCGAGGAGCGTTCGGCGAAGGCCGCGCTCGAGCAAGAGTTGAACGACCTCAAGGCACATATGGAAAAGAAGATTCAAGAACTGACTGCAAACGCGGAGAAGGATCGAGTAAAGGCAAAGCGCTCTCTCGAGGCTGCTATTGAGGCCGCGAATCGAGTGACTAAGCAAAATGCGCTCGACGAACGCCGCAAGCGCGATCAACTCGACGACTTGAACGCCAAGTTGAAGAAGGACATCATCGAGCTCGAGAAAATCAACGCGAACGCGCAGGAGCGCATTTCGAAGCTTGAAATCGAGTTAAAGAGCTCGTATGACATCAAGTCGTCGATTAACATCTCTATATCAACCAACGAGGCCTTCGCGAAGTTGGAAGATGACAAACACAAACTTGAAATCGAAAACGCTGCTCTCAAGAAGAGCCTCGATGGCAAGTCCGAAGAAGTCGATCGCCTGAAGGATGAACTCAATGCTTTAAGAGTGCGGATCAACGCTGTGACGGGCGAGCGCGACAGCGCGACGAAAGAACTTCAAACCACTTCGAAGAAGCTCACCTCAGAAATCAAGCTTCTAACGAAGGAGTTGGAGCAGTCGCAGAGCACGACGACGGTGATTGAGCGCAAGTTGAAGGAGAGCATTGAGTCGCACGTACGCGAGACGACCATTATTCGCACGAAGATCACGCAGAGTGAAAAGTCGCGCAAGCGAGATCGCACTAAGTTTGACACGGATCGGACGAATCTACGCGCCGAGATTTCGCGACTGATGCGTCTCTTGTCCAAAGCGGAATCGCGCGAAGAAAGTGTCCGAGGCCGCAAGCATTTGATAGAGGAAGAACTTCAAGTTTGCCGTGCGAAAATCCGTGACTTGATGACAAGCGACCGTCACACACTTCACTACAATTCCAATCAGGGTGTGCCGGACGTTGAACGAACGTTGATCGAGCGGAGAACCGGATTGACGTTCGCGCACTTAACTTCGCGAATGCAAAACTTTGCGCTCAAGACGCGCATGCTTGAGTATTTGGACACCATAGAAAAGTTACGGAAGGATGAAGTTGAGTCTCAAGTGCAGCTCAAGTCAAAAGAGGAGTTACAAAGCCGCGACAACGAGCGAAACGCCGCGTTGATCGATGAGTTACGTAAGGAAATCGCGACTCTTCGAGATGCGTCGGAGAAACTCGACGCTGATCACTCGGCGGCTCAACAGGCGCACAGCGCGCACGTCATCAAGTCGAATACTATCATTGCGCAACTGCGACAGCAGATCTCCGACGGTGAGGCTGCGCTCCAAGAGTTGAAACACTCCAGCACTGAGGCATTCAAATCCGCACAAGCGTCGATGGAGAGTCAGAAGCAAGCCGCTGCGGACTCTTTGGGGTTGCTCGAATCGTCACTAAAGAGTAAAGATGCAGAAATCCTCGAATTGAAAACGGATCACGCGTCGTACATTCGTGACCTTCGTAGCCGAGACGAGAAGATCGATAGTCTTAGCGATCAAATCACGGGCATTGAACGCGAACTCGAGTCGAGAACAGCCGAGTTATCCGACCGTCGCGCCGCGCTCGGTGTTGCAAAATGGCGCGCGTCCATTCGCGGAACAAGCCTCAAGAACGCGTACGATGCTCTACTCGTAAAGCTCACTAACACAGAGACTGAATTGAAGACTGTCTGCGAGCTTCGTGAGAAGGATCAGCGACGAGTTCAAGCGCTTGAGAACGAAATTGCCAAAAAATATCCGGTACGTGCGACCGATGGCGAGACAGCCGCGGTGCCGTCGATGAGCGAGGCGGATCAATTGAAAATGGCTCAGCTTGAGAAGCAGTGTAAGCAGTTGCGTGCGAAGAATGAAGAAGATGTCGCCAAGTACAGACGACTTCTGCGCGAAAAGGACAAGGAATTCACATTGGTGAAGCAGAACGAGGCCGCTAAGCTGCGTGAAGCCTACAACATCATCAACACGCAATCCGTGGATCTGAGCAGGCTCGATATTAAGAGCAAGCAGCTTGAAGTTGCGGTATCCGAATCCACCAAGTCGACTTTGATGGCCGAGCAGCACAAGGTCTCAGTTACCAAATCGATTCGTGAGGTTACGCAGCGCTGCCAGATTCTTGAAGAGAAGCACATCAAGATTCAACATGTCGAATCGATGCGGCCAGTGGAGACGCGCGCCGCTGATGTGAGCGCGCAGCAGCTTCAGGCTCAAATCGCCGAACTCAGACTTCAGCTTGATTTTAAGACGAGTGAGAGCGACGCCAGGGATAGACAACTTCGCGGAAGTCACGCAGCGAACGTCAAGGAATGGCAGCAAAAGGTTGAATTTTTGCAGAATGATTTGCTTAACATGACGGCATCGCGCGACAGTGCTAAGTCTGAATTACTGGCACTTGCTGACGAATTGAGCGTTCTCAAGCATCAGTACAACGTCAATGCAGAATTCTCGGCGACCAGAGAGCGAGACATGGCTCAAGCGAACGACACGTTGCGTAGTTCACTGGATTCAGCCGTGAAAGGTACAGAATCGATCAACAGAAGATATTTGTCTCTGCAAGACAAAGCCGAAGCAACAAACGCCGAACTCACGAAGCGCAATGATGAACTGCGAGCGATTATTGCGAAGCTCAGGGGAGATCACGCGGAATGCTTGGATGTTCGAGACAAGCGCATTGTGACCCTCGAAGGAATGTTGCAGGAGTATCAATCCTCATTGCACGAAACAAAGACGAGGTATTCCCGCGACCTCGAGGGCGAAGTTGCACGCCTTCAAAGCAGGCTGACCTCGGAACAGGCTGCGCACGCTTCAGCGATCGCGAACGGAAGGAGTGAACGGGCAAGATTGCGATGGGCCGCGATGTATAGCAAATCACGAATCATTCAAAAGCACGCCAGATTTTACGCTGTTTCAAAGGACTTCTCCAGATCCATGAAGGAGGAATATAGGCAGCACGCTGCCGCGGCGACGGCAACGATACGGTCCCTTGACAAGACGATCAAAAGGCTTGAAAAGGACCTCAGCGATATGATGGCAAGTAAAGAATCGCTGGCGGAAAGTGTTGTCGAGTTAGAAAAGCGTCTTGCAGAAGGCGACAGCGAGCATCGATCGAAGCTGGCCACGCTTCGTTGGTCTCACTTTGCGCGCTTCCTTAGATTCAAGGCTCGGCATAATCGATTCTTCCAGAATTCGAAACAGTTTGCGGCAGCATTGAAGAACGAAGTTCGTGAGAGTGACGCATTCAAATTCAATAATGAACTTGCGTTGGCCGCCCGCGATAATCGTATTCAAGCGCTTGAAAAGATGGTGAGTGAGTATCAGGAATCTCTGCACGAAACAAAAACGCGGTATTCCCGTGAACTTGAAGGCGAAATTTCAACTTTGCGAGAGCGTATCGATGTCTTGCAGAGTGAACTCGCGACGAGCCGCTGGACTGCATTGTGCTCGCTCCTTCGCACGCGTAAGCGACACCTTCGATTCCTGAATACTTCAAAGGACTTTGCCAAGTCAATGAAGACTGAATATCGGCTTCACGCCGAGGGCACGACAAAAACAGTTCGCTCGCTTGGTGACACAATAGCAGCGCTAAAGAAGGAGCTCGCTGATATGGTAAGCAAGAACAAGTCGCTCGAAGGTACTATAGCAAAGTCGAAGACGGACCTGAAGGAAATGCATAAGCAATCCAAGCAATTTGAGACGCAAATCGAACAGATGCAAGGCGAAATGTTCCAGACCGACGGCGCTATGAAGGCGCGCGACGAGCGCATTGGGGTGCTCGAAGGTATGGTCGAAAGTTATCAGAACTCGTTACACGAAACGAAGACGGCATATTCTCGCTCCCTCGAGCAGGAAATCAAAGACATCCGAGACGCGTGGAAAGCGGAAGCGGAAGCTCACGTAGCCTCGAAGAGGGATCGTGTCCGTATTCGCTGGTCGATGTTGGCCAACGAGCTTCGTCTAAGAAATCGTGGCATCCGATTTACGCACACAGCGCGCGACTTTGTCAAGTCGATGAGGACTGAATACCGTCTTCACGCGGAGGCATCGACAAAGACGGTTCGTTCGCTCGGTGACACGGTTGCGGCGCTAAAGAATGACCTGGAAGGAAGTAAAAAGAGCAAATCAAAGGTTGACGAAGAGCTCAAGATGTTGCGAAAGCGACACGATGACAATTTGAACGTCATGAAGAAGCAGTTTGAAGAAGCGGAAAAGAATCGGGCCTCAATTGAAAAGCAAAGCGAGCGAACGATCAACTCTCTGAACGACGAAATTCGTAATCTTAAGAAGCAACTCGAAAATGAAGTCGCAAAGAATCTGGGGATAAAGAAGGCGTCGGAAGCTCGAATTGAGGAGCTTCAACAGCTCATCGCCTCCTTGGAGGATGGCATGAAAGAACTCCAGTCGAGCGCGGAATCAACAAAAGCGCGACTCTCCTCAGAAGAGTCGCGATTGAGATCGGAGTGCGCGACGCTCCGTAACCGCCTCGACGAAACGAGTTCACTTTATGCCGGGCTCCAGGAGACATCATCCGCGAAGCTCGCGGCGGCAAGATGGAGACTACTCCTTACGAATGTCAAACAGCGAGATCGTCATGACAGGTTCTTCGATACCTCAAAGGACTTCACTCGTGGCATGAGAGCTGATCATAAACTCTACGTAGAGTTCACTCAGCGCACGATTACGTCGTTGAATGATTCCAACGCCAAACTGAAGCAACGCGCTGACGACGCCGCGAAGAAGGAAGAAGCGCATCAAGACGAAATCACTACGTTAAAGGGTAAGATGGCTTCGGATGAGTCGCAAGCGCGGATGAAAGTCAAAGATTTGGAGGAGAAACTCTCCGAGAGTGGTAAACTCGCGAAGCAACTGAACAGGGATCTCGACACGCTGGACAAGGATTCGAAAAAGCGGTATGACGAAGCTGTGAAGGTTTCCAGAAGAGAAGCGGATGCCTTGCGAGAAACGATACGTGATCTCGAGAAAAAACTCGACAATGCCAATAGGTCAGCTCGAAAGACGGATGAAAAGAACAAGTCCGAGGTTGAAAAATTGCGCGCGAAATTTGAATCGTTGAAGAAGAAGGACGTCGATCAGCGCCGTATTACTGAATTGGAAGCGCTCGTCAAGCGCCTCGAAGCTTCCATCGACGAGCACGAAAAACTTCTCACTGCTGCGCGTCACACGCACAAGGATGAAATTGAGGAGAAGGAAGCCCGTATCAATGAACTTGAGCTCGAACGCCAGCGTCTGGAGACCGCTATAAGTGAATATGAGACTTCACTTGAGTCAACGAGGAGCTCATCCTCCGGTCAAGTCTCGCGCTTGCACGGCGAGCTCAGAATTCTTCGCGAGCAGCTCGACGAATCCAACACGACGCGCGCAAAGGCGCTCGTGCAAGCCAAGTCAGAGCGCGCAGCTTTGCATTGGTCCTGGATGTGCCGCGTCTTGCGCGCACGAAGGTTGCACCAGCGTCATGTCGCACTCGTAAAATCGTTTACGTCCGCCGAGCTCGTCGAGGCACGCAGCTGGGCGGCGACGTCCGACAAGACGA
>Ga0181605_10001925_pt1 | contig 18777 bp, 7 predicted proteins | sample 041ome_11_FD_148676 | JGI IMG/M metagenome (GOLD analysis project Ga0181605, IMG submission 148676) | Coastal salt marsh microbial communities from the Groves Creek Marsh, Skidaway Island, Georgia - 041411US metaG (spades assembly) | ecosystem: Environmental > Aquatic > Marine > Intertidal zone...
TTTTTCTTCTTTTTTTTTTTTCTTTTTTTAGAGTGAGATTCGTTGTGTGTCTGTCTCTTTTTTTGACACTTTTTACGTACGACAAAGACGAAAAGAAAATGAAGAGAAGAGTTTTGCTGCTGCCAAACTGGCTGCGGGGGGGAAGGGAAAAGCACAAAAAAATAATTTGTACGCATGCGTATAAAAGGACGAGCACAAATTTACTCACTCACACAACACAATTTTTGCGATGGTTCTTCGCGAGTCGGCGCGAATACGCGCCAAAGCGGAACAAAAAGCGTCCGTGAAGCTCCAAAATTCGAGACTTGGTAGGTTTCACGCGTTTCAAGGGTACAACTACATTTTTGCGTGCTCTGTGCTCGCGTATCTCGCGCTGGGTGGTGGCGGAACGCGTTCGTTGAATTCGCCTTTGCGATACCTGGAGGGGGTGTACGAAACTTACGTGACGCCGGCGGATTTTACGGGACGGATGGAGCGGATGCTGCTCGCCATGTACTGGCTCTCGCCGTTTACCGTGGGCATAACGTACATTGTGGGAAGGAACGACGTCTCTACTGTCTACGCGACGTTTTTGACCATGCTTTTAGCGTTGGTCATGCAAATTCGCATCTTCTTCAGTCCAATTGCGTTCATTTTGTCCATTGTGACGCCGGTCGATCTCGGCGGACTCGTGTACAAAACGATGCTGTTGCTCGATGACAAGAAAGGAACTCTCATTTCTATGAAAGAGCGAAAATTCTTATGGAACGTTCGCGCTCTTCCCGAAAGAAACACGTTTCAAAAGTGGCAAGAAGTGCAGTGTTACGTCTTCGCGTCAACGTTTATCGCATCCTCATATATGAGCCCTCGGTATTCATTTCCGGAATTTATCCCGACCTCGGGTTACGCATCGTCGCTCTGGCAGATGTGGCTTTTCGTCCAAGGTGTGACGTGGGTAGGTACTATCGCGGGCGTAAGGAAAGGAAGGAAAAATGCGTTGTTAGGAGCGTGCGTGAACAGAGTAATTGTGTGTTACTTCATGACTGCGGGGATTTCAGAAGGTATTTTTCCGAACGCTTTTGGTGTCAGTTTCGTTTGGCCATACGCGGTCACTCTTGTATTGGATCTCTCGATCTATTTATTGTATTAAAACGTTCGCATGAAATTATGTACATAAATAAAATAAACCTTATCTTCGCTTCTTCGCTTCTGTACCGGCGCCGAAATCTTCTCTTCGTAACTTCGCCACAGTCCAGAAAAAATGGCAAAGCACGCCAAATGCCACGAATTTGTGATAAAAGTAGGAGGCGTAGAGAAGGTAGTCCAAAACTTTAAAATTGGAACCTGAGGTGTACTTGCCGAGATCGATCCAGGAGACGTTAAATCTTCCAGTTGTTCCCATGAACCATTGAACTTTAGTAACAATTGAATAAACGTAAAGGGAAGGGATCCAAACGTTTTGGAGGCGCTCTGTAACGCGTAAAGCTTCTTTGCTTTTATCGAACAGATCTTCGAGCTCACGAATCACAAAGGCAAGAATGAGCGTCATCGTACCATTCAACAACTCGTGCTGATGATGTTTTTTCGCAGTCTTGTAATCCAAGTTCAAAGGTGGCCAAATATAATGCATAGATTTAAGCGGCGCTGGAATCCCCGCCTGAACCAAATACATCCATAAACCGCTGAGCATCATGTACGAAATGCCAGCACGAATAAAACGGGTGTAAATATCTTGGAATGGTTTTTTCGAACTTCGACTTATCTTATCTCGATGACTGCCAGTGTATTTCCACATAAAAAACGTCGCGATCGGTGGTGTGGCAACCGCAAAGTTGAACGTTCCAACCCAATATAACAAATCCAATGGTACAATACCTGAATATAGCTGCGATCTTCTGCCATCTCCAAGATCAGGACTGCGGTTAATCCACGTCGGGTGAGCCCATACAGCACCATCAATCGCGATGTGAAGAGCTTGGACGACGAAGAAGACGTATAAGTTCGCGCTAACTTGAAAGGTTGCAATTTTCGCGGGAAGAAATCCTTTTTCATCAAAAATAGAGCAAACCTTACCCGCAACCAATGTGAACGTGAGATCGATAAATCCTCCTCTGTGTAATTCAGCGATATTAGACGAGATCCCTTTCACCACAGGTTTGATCAAAAATCGTTCTCCTCCCAAGAAAGACAAAGGATTCGGAACGCCACACAACCCGACGATGGCCCACAACCCGTTAAGAAAATATCCAACGTTCCCGTGCCAAAGAAAAGTTCGAACGACTTGATCTCGGAACTGTTGCTTCTCTTCCGTGTTTCTTAACGTTTTCGTATTCGTCCAGAGGCATTCGAAAGGAGCAAACGTGCGTATGACGATGATTGCTTGCGTAAAATTTGTCGCCGAATACAACAAATGCGAGAGCCAATAAACAACCGTAAAGGTTGGCGTTCCTCTCGCTGCTTTTTTCACCCATCTTCGAGCTTCCCAACTCGGTGTAAAATCTGAAGACCAACCCATGTTTGTCATGGTCATTTGGCACGACACGAGCAAATACGTCCCAAGCGGCAGCGCGTACGACAATAGCCAAACGGTTTTCGAGCTCACGTTTGCCTTCAAAAGCATCTCCAAACTTATCGAGCACGCAAAAATATGAAGCGCCATCAGTGCCGCGCTGCTGTGCTGTCTTGCGGCGAGTTGTTTATTTGGCACCGTCATTTTCGCGTCATCTTGCAAGCCGAAGTGCGCTCCGGTCCCGGAGAAAACCATCCAAAGCGTTTGAAACAAAATCACCCCCAACGCACAGCAATACAGCCAATATTTCGTTCGTGACGCCTCTTCTTTCGTCACTTCCCTCCCCCCGAGAAACTTTCTTTTGCAGTACTTCACGAACGCGAGGTGGTACGTCGAGCATCCGACCACGATCGCCAAGGCGAACGGAACATCAAAATCGTTGCTGACGTTGAAAACCATTTTTTTCGTTGTTGTCAATTTTGTTGTTGTTGTTGTTGTTGGCGTCCTCGTCGTATTAGCGGTTGTGGTGTGTGATGATAAAATTCGCAGCAGCAATAGTAACAGTGGTAAGTAAGACTACCAGTCGTTAAAAAGTTGTCGTCGTCGCGCTGTTGTTCACTTTTATCGCGCGTTATTAATTTCTTTCGAATACGCGTCCGTCTTCGAAAAAAGAAAATATCTTTGCGAGTGTGCGGCTCTTTTTCCGTACTTTTTTGACAAAAAAAATAAAAATATCGTCTCGCGCCCAAATAAAATTCAACAACGATGGCGTGTCCCGTGCGACACTTTCTGGGCCATTTTTACTGGTTTGTCGCGTTCGCAGGCGCACTCGCCGCGATGCTATTCGGAATGAAAGACGCGCGGAGGGTGGTGGTCGCCGAGACCGAGAAGAAAAGGTGACTAAATAAAAAAAAACAAGGAAAAGCTTTCAAGGCGGAAACCAAATCAGTCAGTCAGTCAGTCAGTCTAGTCTATGCATAGCCATATGCTTTTTTTGCAATCTTACGTGTACGAGTACGTACTATATGATAAAAATATCTCACGAAAAAGCGCGACAGCGCGACAAAACAAACTTCGAAACAATTTACTCACAACCATCTCCTGCCCTTCTCGCGCGGCCGGAAATTTTAAATAAACAACGCGCATCATAACTACTAACGCGTGGTATGAAAAAGAAAGGCTATCTTGAACAGTTCGAGACAGACAGACACACAAGACAGGCAGAGAAAGCAGGGGGGAGCATGAAGGACGACGACGCCTCGGCGAAAAGAGCGGCGGACGTGGAGCTCAACGAACACGAGGGGCAAAAAAACGACAAACGAAAGGAAGGGGGAGTGCGCTGGACAATTCTGGAAGAAGCGTCGACGCGTGTGTTCTTTCGGACTTTCAAAACCATCGGAAGCGTGAACGGGAGATACCCGTGGCAAGTTCTTTGCATCGCGGCGACGGTACTCGTTGGACTCGCAGTCGGATACCCGACGCTTCTTTGGTCGCAATACGAAGCCGATTTAGGCAATCTATGGGGGCCAGTGGGAAGCAGAGCAGAGAAGAATCGAGACGATTTCGAAGCGCGATATGGGGAAATGTTTCGTTTCGCTAATGTTCTGTGGTCTAATGAAAACAACGCCCTTACAGATGACATTTTAACGAACTTACTGGATTTGGAGAGCCAGATTCTTGACATCGAGGTAGAAAGAAACGGAGTGACGTACAAATACACGGATTTGTGCAACGCATATTGGACTGGCGGACCATGCATGTTCTACTCGCCATTGGACTTCTGGCAGCGAGATTCGACTAAATTAGCGGCTGATATTAACGCTAATAAAATAAGAGAAACCGTAAATCAACCAACGGCGACCAATGAATACGGGATACCAGTATTGCAATCAAACATTATTGGAAGTTTGACGTATGATTCGGAGGCAAACATAGTTTCAGGAAAAGGTTTACTCACCAACTTTCTGTTATCCTCGAACGAAACGATGGTTGATATCGTCAAGGATTGGGAAGAAAAGTTTCGTTCTCTTGTGGAAGAGTACGCAAAAGACCACGAAACGATTAGTTACGCCACCACTGAGAGCTTTCCATTGGAAAATAAGAAGGGAGATTTACCCGCATTTATTCTTGGCGTTGTGGGTGTTACTATTATCGTCGGTCTCATCATGATTTTACTGCACCATCAGGATCCAATTATGGGAAGAAAATTTATTGGAGCGGTTGGTATTACTTTCGTGACAGTTGCCGTATTCGCGGGCCTTGGGTTTGCGCTTTATATTGGCCATAAGATCACTCCAATTTCACTTGTCGCTCTCTTCATCATTCTAGGTGTTGGAGTGGACAGCATATTACTAATGCTTTCTTTCTGGGACAAGTTTCCTGCTGGAATACCGCTCGAGCTTAAAAACAAACTCTGTTTGGGGGAAGCTGGCGCTTACGTGTCCGTTACAACGATAACCACGGTCCTTGCATTCGCAATCGGTACATTATCAGTACAGCCGGCAGTGAGTTACTTTTGCTTTGCCGCTGCATTCGGAATCATATTTAATTTTCTCGGCTTGATTTTTGTCTTTAATCCGCTCATGGTATTGGATGCCCGGAGACAAGAAGCAGGGCGTGCAGATCTAACGTTTAAGAAGATCAATGTCGCAGAAAAAGACAAGCAAGCGAAGCAAATGAAGCAAGACGTCATGTACAAGGTGCAATTCAGATCTATTCTCGTGGAATTGGTCACTCCTCTTATGAATTCACATGTCTACCGAATCTTCGTCATCTTGTTCTTTGTCGCCATAACAGGTCTCTTTGGTTATTTATTTTCAACTGTGAAGGATGGTAACAGACTTCAAGATGTGTTCCTAGACACCAGCTATCTTTCGCAGTACATGACAGTCTCGGAACAAAAGTTCCCAGCAGCTGGCGCTCTGGCTGAAGTTGTTATAAATAGTGTTGATTGGGCAGATAACACCGTCGCGGCCAATCTAAACGAAATGGCAACACGCTTAGACAACGATTCATACATTGTCACCGGATCAGTGCTTTCTGTTTGGACTTATTTCACCGGATGGAAGGCAACTCAGGTAATTGGCGCTTCAGACACTGTACACTCTCTAATGAGTTCATTTCTTGAGAGCTATCCCATTTTCACAAATGACGTAAAGTTTAACAGTGCAAGTGAGATTGAATCTATTCGCATGCATATGCGACATTTCAGTTCTTCAGAAGCGACCACGCTCATGGATAGTCTGGAGAATGCTCGTAATATCATAGATTCATATGGATACGATGCATACCCTTACGCTATTGAATATATCATGTGGGAGTCGTACTTTATCACGCGAACTGAAACGATTATGTCGATGATTTATTCAGGTATTTGTGTTTTTGGAGTGCTCTTGCTAACTGCGCATCCTTTAAACGCTGTGATTGTCACAGTCATGATCGTGATGATCGATGTAGTTCTTTTAGGTTGGCTGAAGGTCGTCAATCTCACATTCAGTGCTATCGCAGAAGTGTGTTTGATATTGTGCGTTGGTCTCGTTGTTGATTTTGCAGCTCACGTAGCGCACGCTTATACGGAATCTTCTGCGCACACTCGCATCGAAAAGTCTATCGAAGCAACGGTGTTAATGGCGAGCAATTTGCTTCTCGGAGCTATCTCCACATTCTTGGCCGTGGCTCCCCTCGGATTTTCAGTTGTTGCGGCCCACACCTATTTATTTCGAATAATGGTCGGAGTTGTTCTCTTTGGATGGAGTTTTGGTGTAATCTTTCTCCCTGTTGTGTTATCTTACATTGGACCGTTACCAGAACACGACGAACACGGTGATTCTGCTTCGACTGCTCTGCAACAAGAATTTCAACAGGCTCTTCAAGATCTCAAGCCAAAAAAGTTATCGCCAAAGTTCCCAAAACCCACATTATCGGAAGATCAAGGCATCAACGTGGTCTTTGAAGGGGCAGGCTCAAAATGCTTAGCATATATCGGAGTCGTGAAAGCTATGGAAGAAAATGGAACGCTGAAATATGTAAAGAAAGTTGCGGCCACCGGTTTTGCAAGTTTTTATGCACTTCTGGTTTCGCTTGGGTTAAACGATGAGCAAATGAAGACGATCATGTGGGACATCGATTTGAAATTCCTTCTCGAAGAGAATGAATCGAGCAATTACATTTCTGCTGCGAAAACCATCATTGGGTTGAGAAAGTATTTTGGAATCAGTTCTGGTCAAACGATTGTAGAGTCTACTAAATATATTCTTGACAGAGTACTTGGACGAGAAGATGTGACATTCGCCGAGCTTCAAAAGATTACGGGCAGAGAATTATGTGTAATTGCAATGAACGTGAGTAATCGTTGTGAAGAGTATTTTCACGTGAAGACAACTCCCACAATGAAGGTCTGCGATGCAATTTCAATGGCTTGTGCTTATCCTCTCCTTGTTGCGCCTAAAAATAAAGGCGCAGATATGTACATCGATGCAGGATATATTGCCAACTATCCACTGAGCGTCTTTGATGGTTGGTTCTTATCCCTCGATCCTGAAAATGCATTTCTTGGTAAGATAGGGTTGGAAGAAGACGATGATACCGGAAGATTTGAAGGTAAAGATTTTAAAACGATTGGTTTCTGTTTTCATGCTGGGGTTGACTATGATGTTGTTCGTCCTCCCACTCTGCTGGCATCGAAATTTGCTGAGGTCGAAGAAATTCATGCGCAGGATCAAAAGAAACAAGACGAGATGCGCATTGCCTTTCTCAACTTTATGAAAGTTGCTGCTAAGCATGATAGTAATTCTGATGGTTCGTTATCGAGCAAAGAGTTTTTGAGCATGATGAATGACCCAGCGATGACATCGAACCTCACGGAAAAGCTTTTCGGCACCGCTGATATCGACGAGATCTTTACCTCTCTCGATCTAGACGAGGATGGCGAAATCTCCTCCGCTGAGTTGGTCTTGAAGGCAGAGTCACACAATGTTTCTCTATTGAAGCCAACTAATGCGACGATTGTTTCAAAGAAATTCAAGACGGCAAGAGAGTATATTTCGGCTATTCGTGATACCATGATCAAGAGAATTGATAGTTCTTTTGTAGAAGATTCACGTACGTGCAAAATCCTTGAGGATTACATCGGTTCTTTCGACTCGCTCGAAGAAGAAGATAAGTTGTACCTCGTAAGATGCGGCTACCTTGCGGCTTCTGGTAGATTTTCTTCTTCAAGCAAGAAGTGGTTTTAAGAGGAGAGAGCAAAAGATCAATGCGTTCTTGTCGCTCTCTGTAGACTGTGCTCATGAAATTTGCGTGCTACTTTATGACCGCGAGGATTTCGGGAGGTAGTTTCAATGCTTTTGGTACAACTAGTTCAAGTTCATTTGGCCATACGCGGTCATTCTTGTATTGAATCTCGTGATATATATCTTTATTGTATTAAAACGTTCGCATGAAATTATGTACATAAATAAAATAAACCTTATCTTCGCTTCTTCGCTTCTGTACCGGCGCCGAAATCTTCTCTTCGTAACTTCGCCGCAGTCCAGAAAAAATGGCAAAGCACGTCAAATGCCATGATTTTGTGGAAAAAGTAGGAAGCATAGAGAAGATTGTTCACCAACAAAACATAAAAAATTTTAAACTTTATACGCCGATGTTTGTTGGCACATGACTTGGGTGCATGTAAGGGTAGGGCTTCGATAACCATTTGTTTCGTTCTTCGATTTTCGAGGCCATAGCATCCAAGTCGCGATGAAATGCTCCCAATGCTGCGCGTTCTTTTTCTCCGCTCAACATATCTGTGATATATCTTCCAACATACACCTCTTCTTTCGAAAATTGAGATAACGTCCAACCTGTGGCCATAGTCTGTGTACACTGTGCCACATTTGGAAGCGCATCGATGACATCTTGTTCCGTAACTTTAACTTTTGTTTTCGGGGCGGGCTTTCTCATCAGAAGAGGTCTATTTGGTACGCAACTGTAATAATCCCACTGAGAAAAATTCACCGCTGCGTGCATAAATGAGCACTGATACATCACAGAGGTGCAAACATCAACGAGCTGAGCAAGTGAGTCGATCGAGGAAGGAACTCCGTGTTGTTCTTTCGTTTTACCCTGATAACCATGCATTTGCATTTCGCCAATCATGGCTTGCACATACGAATCTGCTTTTACGGATGCATCGTTAGGATAGTGCAGTTCCAGGATTCTGAGAATATACTTTTTGAGAATTCTCCAGCCTTCCATGGCATCGTCACGGTAGTAATAATTATTTAAGACTCTTCTATCATCTACCCCACGCTTTTTGAAGTCGTTCGGGATGTGTAAGTGTTCGAATTTGAACTCCTGATAGGCCTTACTCATGAGATCCATATGTCCGCCTTGACCAACTGCAACAACGCGATCAGTAACGCCTCCAGGAGAAATAAGCATAGATCTACCGAGAGTATTAATGGCGATAACGTATATCAAATGTGGACGCATAAGTCTGTATACGACGTGGTTTCTTGGAATATTTCTTTCCAAACACACAGCCCAAGGTTCCATGAGCAAGTGAGTTTTGAGTAAGTGAGAAATCATTTGGTGGACATTTCCATCCGAGCAAATCAAGTGCAAACGCGCCAATTGCCACTCAAACTCTCCGTCCTTCGGAGTCCAAATGGGTCCACTTCCGTCTTGAAAGTGTTGAATAGCAATTGGTCGCAGAGGGTGACTTTCGTCCGCAAAGAAAAGTCCCATTGAGTTTTCAACAAAATAGCCTTGGCCACGCTTGATTCCTTCAAGAATCTTAAAATCGACCATGAAGATGTGTCCTGCTGCAAGTTCGCCCTGCAAGGTCCTTCCACGAGGTAAGATACCGGTAACATCTGCTTCGGTGACCTTAAACTTCGATGGAAGAACACTTATGCGGTGGATTTGCACTGGGTGAGTCCCGTTAAGAAACTGACGACCACATTCCTCATCCGAGCGCCAGTCCTTGACAACTTCAACCGGCTTCAGGCTTCTATAAAGCCTAACATAGTCATCAAGAGACTTTATGTCCGCATCTGGAATTCTGTCCGCAAACCCTTTATTCTTGAATCCCATGAAGGTATCATAAAAGAAATCTTTGTATTTCGTGGAACTGAATTGCTCAGTTAGTGGTAATTTACCGTGTTCATCGTGGGTAGTGTGGTTTGGTAAATATTCTCCAGAGCTCCAGTCAAACGACTCTCGCATGTGCTGCAAATAGAGTTCCGTAGCATACTCTACTAACTTTCGACATTCTAGGGTCACAGACGCAGTATCCACAACGCGAGGCACAATAAATGACGTATTTGCATGAATTATGCTCCAAACATTGAAGCAGACCTTTTGCACGGTACCATCCTGAGAGCGCATGCGAATATCAACTCGTCCACAGTTCCACGCTGTTTTATCACAATGCGTGATGATTAGGTAAGCGGGTTCGCCAACGTCTTCATCGAGCGCTTTGAAGGTTGATGTGACCCCCGTTCCGAATTCAGACTCGGAAACTTCAAACTTCATATTCTGCGTCGCATGGCGGGTACCAACAATCATCATACTAATATCCGTATCGACTCCTGCTTTGGCAATTGATGATGTTTGTATGCTGATAGTGTATCGAGCTGGCTGAAGAATGCGTTGTTTTTTGCGCCTAGTAAATACGCGGCGTAAACCAGCAGATATTTTATACACCGAAGACCGAGTGTAATTCAAGGAATTGTAATCTTCTGGGCACTTTGCGGGAAGGAGCGAGAGGCACTTCGGCGTGCGCGCCATCGCAAAAGAACAATTCTCGATGAAAGAATCTGGCACGGGTGAATGAAGTGAAATTACACCAATATCGTGAAACTCTGTACCCCACGACCGATTTGGATTGAACACTTCATCCGTATCCGTCGACTTAGCTTCGTACAGTTGAATCTGCAAGCGATATTTCGTGGAAGATGAAGAACCAACACGCTCCATAAACTCTTTTCGTAGATAATTGGTCGGACGTTTCTCTGCATCACTTCTCCGGCATTTCATCATATGAGTTGTAGTTATCACGTGCTGATCTTCACGGGTCGGTTTTGAAGGTTCTTCCTCGACTTCTGTTCCAGGACCGCCACCATAGGGAACGAGCCGAAATTTGCAGTATCGCTTTTTTCCATCAAGAGCGTTGAACTCTCGGCACGTCTGGCTGTAATAATGTAAATCACAGTACGATTTTGGAGCCCGACGAACTCCTTCAATGACCGCCTTCACACTCGAAGGGTATTTTGTGGCAAAGGACTTATATAGCGCTTCATTGAACGTTGCACTTTGGTAAACAAACTCTAAAAATGAAGGGAGATTAAAGAAACCGGCGAGTTCTCCAGTGTTGAGATGCAAGTCAAAATCACTTGCATCAGGCTGGCATGAAAACTTAATTGAACATCCACGAATTTCCAATGCAGCGTCGTCAAACTCGTTTTTATCTTCAAGTTTAACTCCAACTGCGTTCGAATGTCGTAATATAATCGAATATTTCTTTGACTTGGAAAAAAATGAGTTTTTCGGAATTTTTGGATTGTCGATTACTTGAAAATCTCCGATTGCGCCGACACCAACTGGATGCGTAGATCTTCGCCTATTCATCAACGCCCCGAAAATAAACATCATAGCAGCTTTTGCTTTCGCCTTCATTAATCCGAAATAATTTTCATCTGGCATTGGAATTGGAAATTCAGACAAGATGTTTTTCTCTAAATTTTCCGCTCCAAAATGCTGCTGGTAACATTCGCGCCAAAAATTCATCCATCTCTCAGCCGTCTTCTTCATCGAGTTTGATTTCTCCAGTTTGATTGCGTCAGTCTTCTTTGATTTATTAGACGCTGATAACGTCTTTGACATGAGCGATTCGCGAATCTCTGCTTCAGAACGCCTAAATCCAATAGCTTTCAACGCCACGCACTTGCTACGAAGAATCGGCTTGTTGTAGTTTTTAGAAACATCCAAGATGTACAACTGGATCAAATTTACCAAAAGAATGTAAAACAGGCGAAGCGCAAAAGTTATCACGAAAACGTCATCGTGAGTCTTTGGATTCGTTCCAAAGACTGAAAATAAATTATAGCGAGTCTTGCACAAAGTACGCGACATCACTACGTACGTGTTGATTGCAGCATTCAAATTTATGTATTTTTTCATCCGTTTCAATTGCGATCTGAAAGCAAAACCACCTTGCGTTGGATGTATTAGCTTTCCCAGGAAAATACCACTGAATAGTATGTTGAGCATCTCGTATTGGTCCCTAATCATATCGTTCATGCTCATCGACAAAGACTCCGCTTCTCCATTTTGCTTCAACAACAGACGGCACGTAGTAAATACGCACGAAGCACTCGAGAGTGCACCAAAAAGAAACCCATTCAACATTACGATAGTTTTTGCCGAATGGACGACAGACAAATGAGAATCTTCCTTACCTTTTCGACTCATCAAGTGCGAGCTTACTTTCGCGTGAAAAGCAAGTGACAGAACAGACAGGATGGCGAACGTTATGGCTTCACATTCGATAGCCGACAGTCTTTTTTGGCTCTTCAAAAATAAGCTCGAAAATGCGTGTGCCAATACGTCACATTTGCCACGAGAAACAAGCTTCAAGACCTGTGCGCAAAAAATAAGCCAAGAGAAACAGACACTGAGTCGTCCAAAAACATTTCCACGTAAGGCCGTGAACCAATCACTCGAAACGACGGCTAATTTCGTCACAGCAAGGATTGTTAGTAAAGTCATCGTATTATCCGTGCCCTGAGTGTCGATTGGCTTCAAGATATATATGTTCTCATCGCTATCAGCGAAAGGGTTTGGAAGTCCAGTCCTCTCAACCGCACGAAAACAAATGATTGCCAAAAGCAAAGTAAGTCCATGCAAACACCAAAATCTCTCAGTTTGCTTTCTTTTTTTACAAAGCAAAAGAATCTTGTCCTTGAAGAGACCTTTTTTCCACGAACTTGATGATTTTGGAACCGAAGTGCTCGCAACAAACGGGTAGATGTAACCGACTGCTTGATACAGCGTATACAAAGCAATGACCATACTCATACATATAGTCATGAAAGTTCCAGACATTTGCGGCGAGTATCTTAAAGTACTCTCAGAGTTAGTCAAGTAATTACCGTGAACAGAGTGGGAGATGTAATGCCTGTCGGACATTATGTACATATAACTTGCCATGATGACGAAGAAAACAATTCTACCCAGTCCTTTTGTTTTGTAATCTGAAATCGAAGCTGCTCGACTAACATTCAGTACGAGAACGCCTGCCACATACATCGCGAGTACAAAAAAGAGGTACGAGCTTTGAACTAAGCTTGAATCGCCTTCGGCGATTTTGCTGGCCTCTTCAACTTTTATCCAGGGAAATCTTTTAGGATTGAGCAGAACGAGCAAAGGATTCATAGAACCGAAACTGGTGGCAATCCAATACATCCCATCATAAACGGAGCCTAACAAAGGCATTCTCAAAAAGCCACGTATATCAATCAAAGTAAATGAAATTTTTGGCCACGCGATTTTGAACATCACGCAATAACGCCACACTTCTGTGAGAAAAATGGCGTCCAATATGAAAATAATTCCGATGGATTCGATATTACCCGTAAAATCCCGGGCTCTCGTTGACTGTCCCTTGCTAAAATCGAGTATCGAAAATGCGTCGCCAAAGGCATATTTCGTGAAAGTAAGAATGTAACAGCAAACGCCATAAATACCGAGTGGACCACAGATCAAAGTGATAAACCAAAGCGGCAAATCCTCGCCGTAAAAAGATAGGATAAATCGTAGCACCAAATGCGACCAAATGAGGAAGTAAACCACAGAGGATTTCCCTTGTTGTATTGCAGTGATGGTAGAGTGTGAAATCATCCCGGTGAGAAATAAACACGTGGAAATCAACCCAAGGGCGTTCTTATCTTCCAGATCTGTCGCCTTGAAGAAATCTAACTTATATTCTGGTAAGATAATAAACGCCGATCCAACGTAAAATATTGTCAGCAGATACGCGACATATTCATGAACTGTAAATTGAACGGATCGATTTTCCGGCCTCACCACGCCTAAATACATCACTCGTTCCTTCTGAGGCACGTCATACTCCCCGTAACCGGGTTTATTCAACGCGTGCCACTTAAATAAAGCTCCAGTACCACAAAAAAGCGCTAGCGAGGTACCAATTGTATTGTCAGGCATAAATCGCGAAATAAACAAACCAAACGCAGTCATCGCGAACAACTGAATCGTGCTGCTCCACTGGCTCCTTGCGTCGCAGGAGACGAAAAACGAGTACCCGATGAAATGCACGCAAGCAAAGACGTATATGATCAAACATCTGTTATCTTCGCCGGATCCGTCGTAGAAAAGACGCGCGAAGATCCTTTGCAGCGCACCCTCCAATTCAGTCTGTTCTTTCGACCAACGTTCCAGGAGCCAACCAACTCTCGCGCCGTAAAACCCGAACAACGTTGCCGTCGCGCCTTGCAAAGCGTGCAAACGAGACACGCTCAGTCTGTTTGGATTCACTTCTTCGCTCGACTGAGACATGGTAACCCTTCTTCTTCTCTATCTCTCGGCGGCGACGGGAGCGAACCTTTTTTGCAGACGCGTGGAATTAATTCCGGTACAATTTTCAAAAAGCGCACTCAACTGTGTGTGACATTTTTTGATGAAAAAAAAAGATATTTTTTTATTTATTTACCAGTTTACAGTCCACGTCATCACTGTTCGACCAACCGAGTCGAATGAACGTAGCAGAGAAGAGAGAAAAAAAGAGAGAGAAGAGCTCCTTCTCTTTAGATGATGAAAATATTTTACAAAAGTACAAAAAGAAAAGCTACTCCTCTTTTTCGCGCGCGCGCGCGGGCGGCTCATTCTGCTCGTCTCTACTTTTTGCGGTGGCGGAACCGCCGATTCTCCTCGTTATCCAAACAACTCGCAACGTACGCGAGCGTTCTCCGTCCGGCGTCTTTGCTCACGACTTCCTCGTAATCTAGGTTGAAGTCTCCATCGATGTCAAGCGAGGCGAAGAATTCATCCACGTCTTCCTTTCCTAAACCCCATGTGTTGAGAAGTTGTTCTTCTACCTCTTCCTTTTGCAGACGATGGTCTTTTGTCAAGTCCATTGTGTCGAATGCGTCTCGCAGTGTGTGTCGCTTTTTTCGCTGACTTGCGAGTGAAGGTTGGACTTCCTCAAAGTCCAGAGCGAGCCTTTGGCTTTTGGTAGGTGTTCCCCAGTATTGTCTCTCCTTGCCCAGCTTTTCGTCGCTCTTCTCGATGTTCGCATACAACAATAATAATAACGTGAGGCAAAAGGAACCGAAAAATCCATACGTGGTAGCAACTACGAGTTGCGCCGCCAAGAGAGTCCCAAATGTATATCCGTGTTCTCGCACTCCATCTACTTTTGACAACGCTACCACGAACACTCTCGAATATGCGAACCCTTGCGCGAGCACGAGCTGGTCGATGAGCGTCGGAATAAAGTCAATCTTCGGCGCTGATTTTACCACAGCGTGAGAATATCCTTCTGAAGCCAAAACGCGAGCAGAAGCTACCACTTTCAGGAGTACTTGAATCGCTTGCTTCGCTCGCGTGCAATTGATGAAGTGCAAGACTGGTCTTACCAACTTTGGCGTCCCGAACGCGCTCGTGATTTGAGGAACACTCGTCACAAACTGTGCGAGCGCTGAGAGTGCACACAGGATCCCCATAAACGTGATTTTATGATCGTTTCTCTCGTCGCACGACGTGAAAAGCACCGCCGCGCCGAAACTCGATTCCACGGCGCCCAACAGAATGTGAGCGAACATGCGTCGTCTCGTTTTCGCGCTCGCGTGAAACTTCGGATGCAACGGCCTCCGCACGAAGTTCGCGACGAGTAAAGCGTAAGAAGCGTATCCGATGAATAGCATCGTGATTTTCTGCGTGCGCGCGATTTGGGCTTCGTTGACGAGCGCGCTTTCGGTGCCGTTCTTCCAAATCACGTTCGTTACCAACGAACCGACGGAGGAGCACGAGGAGGAGGAGCACGAGGAGGAGGACGTCGTGGTGGCACTTCTTTGGTTGAAGTCTAAAGCGTATGCTTCCCACCAACGCATTTTATCGCGGTGATTTGTGTCGTGTGGTGCGTCCGTCCTTCTTCTTCTTCTTCTTCTTCTTCTTCTTCCTCTTCCTCTTTCCTCGAGAGTGAGGGAGAGAAGAAAAGAGAAAAGAAAAAAATCATCACACTGATCGAGCAAAAACATCAAAATCGAAAAACGAGAAAAAAACACAAAACATCCCAAAAACTCCTCAACACAAATACTAAAATGGGACTGTTTGGGAACAAGAACAAGAAGAGAGACGACGAGTCGATGTCGACGTCTCAACAACAAAAACAAAAACAAAAACAAAAAGAAGAATCGTCGGTGGTGGTCGGCCGTTACTACGAGAACGGCGAAGAGGACGAGGAGTTGTTGAAGCAACAAGAGTTGAAACGTTTGACGAAAGGCTGCGCGATCGACGTGAATTCATCATCATCGTCGGTAACGATAAACGCGGAAAATGATTTGGCGGCTTCCGAAGATAATCAACTGGAAGCGTCACCAATTACGGTGTACGCGACGGAGTATCAAGAGTCAAACGCGATGAAGATAGCCGCGAACGAGACGTTCTGTTGCTACGGGATTAGGAACGGGTTAGTCAGAGTTTTGAGTCAAGTGAGTCAATCGCGGTCCCTCCTCAGAGGACACGAGACGCCGATCGCGAGCATGAGCTTTTTACCGTCCACGAAAGAGGAGGAGAATATTTTGGCAACCTTGAGCGAAGACGGAACGTTGTTTGTGAGAAGGCTTCACGAGGACGAGAGTTCGGAAACGATCAGCGACTCGACGCTGTTGAAGTTGGACGTATCGAGCGAAGCAGACAACGCGAGCGGGACGACCAATTTATCAGTCACGAATGATTCTTTAATAGTTCCAAGCTTTTGCTGGTTTCCTAGAAAATCGTCCGATGAAAGTAAAGCGCACTTTGTGATCGCGTACGGTAACGCGTTCTTCAAATCCTCCGTAGATTTGAATGAAGATGCCGGCGGACAATCGCCGATTCCGTTCGAAGAGAGAGTTGACCTGGACGGCCCTATCACTTCGATCGACGCGATTAACCAGCGACAAGTCGTCGCGACTACTGAAGAGGAAGTATCAGTTTACGAGTTAGAACCGCAAGGTTTAGGATTGACGAAGATGGCTGCATATAAATATACTTCGCTCGAAAGAAAAGTAACTTGCGCGGCGCGATGGATGAACGAAAGCACGTTGGCCGTAGCCACCGCGAGTATCGATCGAGATACCAATACGAAGAGTCACATCGAATGCTTCCATTACGACGGAAAAGCAGCTCTCGATAAGACGCAATCGATTGGAATTGAAGACTCTTCCGAGTGGTTCTGGAATTCGTTTCAATTTACGAGCGTCGGGTACAAAGGTAAGCAGTGCTTTTTGTTTGCGGATTCCAAGAGAAACGTCGTATACGCGCTTTCCGTGAATGAACACGAGAGCAAGTTTAACTACATTTCGCAATTTAGCGTTTCGCAACCTATTTTGTCGCTCGTAGCACTCGACGTTTCGGATGAAGATGACGATGTTCATAGCGCGCAGTTTGGTCTTTTCTGCATGCAAACGGGCGCGATTCAGCAATTGCGTTTACCGATGTTAGATTGCGTGCGATTGTTGCCAAAGGGTGATAAAGGCTCTTCTTCGAATGCCGCGGATCATGCGCAACAGGACATCGCTTCTTCTATCGCAGCCAATGATCCTCCCCAACGAGCTGCCTCGCCGACTGTTTCGGGACTCTTGACACCGGACATGTTCAAAAAATCTTTGTCGCAATCGGCGAGCGCGGAGGATCTCTCCCCGAGCTCTCCATCGATGAGCGATAAGCCTCCGCCTCCAATCGCTCAGCAACAGACGAGTAAACCAGCATCTGCGTTTGTTGCTCCGACTCCTGTTGTTGCTGCTGCAGCTACTACTACTGCTGCTACTACTGTTGCTACAAGTAGCAGTAGCGGGGTTGATAAAGAAGTTGCAAAGTTATTAAGAGAATTAAAGAATGAACTCAAACAAGATCGAGACAAGTTACGAAAGGAACGCGACCAACGAGACAGCGCGGAGCGCGAACGACAAAAGCAATTAATCGCGCTCATGTCGCAAGCAACCACAAAAGATTTACCAACCGCGATATCTCAAATAGTTTCGGAGCAGTTGGGTGAAAATGCCGCCGCAGTGCAAGCTGCTCTGGCGACGAACGCAGCTGCTTCTCAACGGGCCGCCGTCGCTGCCGCGAAGGAAGCGGTTCAAACGACCCTTCAATCCGAAATCCGACAAGCTATGCAACAAGTTATGATTCCAGCGTTTGAGCGATCGACGCAAAACATGTTCAGCCAAATTGCGAACACGTTCGAGCGATCGATAGGTGAACTTAACAACGAGCTGATGCAAATTAAAGATCAATCGGTTCAAGCCAACGCGATGCCTCTCGTCCAAGAGTTGCAAAGATCGGTGAATGACTTGAGAAATTTGCCGCAGTCCTTGGATTCTGCGCTCAAATCTTCCGTTTCAAACGCATTCAGAGGTATGCAACAACAACCTGGTCCACCGCAAGGAATGTTTCAGCAACACATGCCACCACAAGGTGGTGGTGGTGGTGGAGGAGGCGTGCGTTCATTGGCAGACCTGGAGCAACAGAAACCGCCGCCGCAAGCGCCGGCGGATCCAACTGTAGAGATTAAGAGATTGTTGGATACCGGCAATCTCGATGCCGCATTTTCACAGGCGTTAGGTACTTCAAATCTCGGAATTGTTTCGTGGTTGTGTTCGCAAGTCGCTCCTGAGCGCGTGTTTGGACAACACCCGTGTCCGTTGTCGCCGTTTGTGTTACTTTCGCTCGCGCAACAGCTCTCGTCAGATTTGACGACGAACGACGCGGAGAGAAAACTCGATTGGATTCGAGATACGTGCTTAGCCATTGATCCCCAAGATCCTGCTTTAAAGTTACACGTACGACCGGTATTAACGGCCGTTTACGAGTCTTTGCGAAAACTAGGATCGAGTTCTCAGAACATCTCGCCCAGCGTAAAAGCCGCTGCCCGATTAGTCGTGCACGTTGTGAATAGCTTATTGAGCGCGTGTCCTTAGGAAGCCTCTGTTCATTTAAAAAAAATCTTCTACGGTACAATAACTACTTGTAATTGAACAGAATTCACTCTACTTCCTAAAACTCTAAACGATTTCTCTAAGAAT
>Ga0181605_10001934_pt1 | contig 18757 bp, 20 predicted proteins | sample 041ome_11_FD_148676 | JGI IMG/M metagenome (GOLD analysis project Ga0181605, IMG submission 148676) | Coastal salt marsh microbial communities from the Groves Creek Marsh, Skidaway Island, Georgia - 041411US metaG (spades assembly) | ecosystem: Environmental > Aquatic > Marine > Intertidal zone...
AAACTTTGGCGGATGACACGTTTGATGATGTCTAATTCTTCGCGCAATTGCGCAACCTCGGCGGTCAGATCATGGGCAAGCGCGTGGCCCCCGGACAACGTGACACGGGATACGGGATCCGACAGCCCATCGACCATAATCAACAGGGTGTGCACCCCATCCCCAATCGCAGCTGAGGGGATAGGAAATTCGATGATTTTTTCGGACTTCGACGGGCCCGCGTCGATGGTGACGCCGTCAATGCGGTCGCCATGAAAGGTGACATAAATCTGTGCATCCCGTGGCGCCGTTTTTGAAAACGTGGCGAGGCCGCGCCAAATTCCGTTTGCAAACACGATGTTTTCGACTCTGACCATATCTTACCCCTAGAACTGTGCCCGCAAGCGACGACACACTGTGAGATCATGCAGAACGATCCTATTCATTTGCGCGTCATCAAAAATGAGATCGATCCAGACTTTTTCCAATCGATGTTCGTTTAAATCCATGTATCCCAAATCGAATTCAACGGTGAAGTTTTCGTGTTGATGCGACAGCTCTTTGATTTGTTCGTCGACATTCGGGCCATGTTTCACGTTGATGCGCGCGAAAATAGGCAATTGCTGTTCCGAGGTCAGACGAAACTCCATTTCAAAAATGTTCTGATTGCTCAGGCTGTGCATCGCTGTTTCTGGCAAATCCAGCGACAGCGATAAAAACGACCCATCAAAATCAAACACTTCCAACGCAATGTCAAAAGGGGCCAGACTGGTGGATTTTAGCGTCGTGACCTGTTTCAGGATCATGCTGCAGGCAGATGCATTGTGATGAAGGGATATATTTGATCCAACCCCAACGCCCGAGGCGGGGTTGATTTGCGGCGCGACGCAGCCTTTTTGAAAAAACACTTCTGGACGCCATGCCCAATCGGCGTTTTTGCTTTTGCGGATTTCCACGTCGCGTGACAGGTGGCCGCCAATTTCCACGGTGGCGGTTTGTGTAAAGGCTTCGATCACATCGATCGCCCGATATGCATCCGAGCGCAGTTTTAACAAATCACTCAAAGAACGGCCTGAAATATTTTTTCCAAGGCTTCACCATTGTTCAATCGCCCTCGTGCGTACACGACGATCAAACCAACTCTGTCCCAATAATTTGCTCATCTTATTTTCTATAACGATTCGTTTATTTCCATACCCTTACCACAAAATATGGAGATATTATGGCCGGTATACGGGTTTTAGCATGGGGGCTGCTTTAATTGACACAGTCTGTGTCATCTCGGGATCGGGTCGCAAGCGGGGGGGCGTGACGCCGGCGTGTACAGGATCGGGTGTGGTTCTTTGATCCTGTGCAGTCTTCGTTTGCGTGCCTTGCAGTGCAAATGTCACCTGTGACAGCACCTTTGCGGCCGTTGATTGCGATGTCTTGCCCTTTGGCTTTTGAAAGTAACTGGTCAATATCAGCGCATTTTGTCGAAGGGTCACAGCACGATAATAGATCGGATCCATCCCTAACCGATTGGCGGCAGCGGTATCACGTATGGTCGCAATATGCAGATCGCCCCGACGCTTATAATCACGCGCTTTTGGTGTCTTTAAAAGTGCCGCGCGCAGATCGGCATCGGTGGGTCGCGCGGCGTCAGACACGGCCGATACCGATACCGTGATCATGGAGCTGGGATAGTCGTTTTCCGTACAGGGTGTGAAAATTGCAAACCCTTTGGCATCCGCGTTGCGCGTGAGTTTGCGGTTCGCGCAATAGGCGTCAGGTGACGTGATCTGTAGGCCAGACGCAAATTTCACAGTGTGGATTTGCGCCTTATGTCGGGCGAAATCGGGCAAACTGCCCATTCCACATCCCGAAAATGCAAGCATGGCCCATAAAACTAGGCATGTTTTTATTGGCCGTCGCATCCCAAACCTATTGCTTTCGCCGATGTCTCGGCGCCCCGTTCCACTTGGCATACAAAACACATTCCCATCACACAAGCCTGCCGGTGTTATGTGGGTACGATTTTGCCATAGGTGCGATGCGCCCACACCACATAAATCACAACTTCGATCAATGTCATGATCACCATCGCCCACCCCATTCGCGGATCTGCAGGATCAAATGAATTTAGGAATAACGCCAAACCGCTGAGGTATCCGTCGTTTGACAAGATCAAGATGCCAAACAGATTGATCCCCCAATGCAATCCAAATGCGGCCCCAATATTGCCCCGAAACACGGTGATCGCACATAGGATCATGCCAGTGACGGTGGTGTTCGCGACATAGAACCACGCGTTTGATCCGAACTGATCTGGCGCGAAATGGCCAAGGCCAAAGATAAAGGATGGTACAAAAAACGCCCACCAATACCGACCGCCCCGCGCCCAGATCAGGCGTAGAAAATATCCGCGGAACAACACCTCTTCTGCGCCAGCTTGGAACAAGATCAAGACACTTGCGGGGATCAAAAGCATCAGCCATGTCGCAGGATCCGCAATGAATTGGGCGCTGTATCCTTGGGGCGTACCTAATAAGAGAACGCTTGCGATTTCAAAAATCGATACGGCGATCAGGCTCAGGCTTAGACCAATTCCGAAATCCCGCCAATTGATGCGCTGTGTCACGGTATAGAGCGCTTGGATCGGTTGGCGCATCGGCCAAAACATTGCAAAACGCACGCCAAACCACACAGGAATAAAGGTTGCCAACATGATCATCAGAGAAAGCGGCCGTGTCCCGAGGAGGTCGTTCGCAGAAAAATCCGGGACAAAGGTCGCCACTGCGACGCCTATCGCCAATCCGGCCCCGATATAAATGACGCCGATGATCATCAACCCAACGATTATGCGCCAAATTTGTGATTTTTCCCGCATGCGGATCGAAATGAAGTCTGTCATAGTGCACCCCTAACAAGTTTTTCCAACAGTCTTAGGGACGTGTCGGCAAAATGCCAATGGTTTTTGAGCCGTTTGAATTGCATTCCGCGCCCAACAGGCTTATTTGGTTACACAACTACACAGAGCAAAAGGAAACGACGCTCATGAACTGGATCACAAACTATGTCCGCCCTCGGATCAACTCAATATTTTCGCGGCGCGAGGTGCCCGAAAATCTTTGGTCGAAATGTGGGGAATGTGGGACGATGTTGTTCCATCGCGAATTGTCGGAAAACCTGAACGTTTGCACACAATGCGGCCATCACATGGCGATCACACCGCGCGAACGGTTTCATCATTTGTTTGACGGCGGTGTATTTGTCGAGGTCAAAGTGCCTGAGCCCATCACGGATCCGCTGCATTTCAAAGACCAAAAGAAATATCCGGATCGCATGAAAGCGGCGCAAAAGAGCACCCACGAAAAAGAAGCGATGTTGGTCGCCGAAGGCGAGATGGGCCGCACCCCGATCGTGGCTGCAGCGCAAGACTTTAGCTTTATGGGTGGCTCCATGGGCATGTATGTGGGCAACGCAATCATCGCGGCGGCTGAGCGCGCGGTGAAACTGAAACGCCCCTTGATCCTGTTTTCCGCAGCAGGCGGCGCACGCATGCAAGAAGGCATTCTCAGCTTGATGCAGATGCCGCGCACCACCGTTGCGGTGCAAATGCTCAAAGAGGCAGGGTTGCCCTATATCGTGGTGCTGACCCATCCAACGACAGGCGGCGTCACCGCGTCCTATGCAATGTTGGGTGATGTGCAAATTGCCGAACCCAATGCGTTGATTTGTTTCGCAGGTCCACGTGTGATCGAACAAACCATTCGCGAAAAACTGCCCGAAGGCTTTCAACGCGCGGAATACCTTTTGGATCACGGAATGTTGGATCTGGTGACACCGCGTACGAAACTGCGCGAAGAGCTGATCAAAATCGTGCGCATGCTGATGAAACGGCCACCCGCGATTGCAGGAGAATTGCCGGTTCCCACAGAGCCAAGTGTAGAAAAGTCTGCCCAAAAATGAACGCAACAGGGTCTGATGTCATTCTTGAACGAATGATGGCGCTTCACCCCAAGGTGATTGATTTAACCTTGGATCGTGTGTGGCGGCTATTGGCCGCTTTGGACAATCCGCAAAATGACTTGCCCCCTGTGATCCATATCGCGGGAACCAATGGCAAAGGGTCGACACAGGCGATGATCCGCGCGGGGCTTGAGGCAGCAGGCAAGCGTGTGCATGCCTATACATCGCCCCATTTGGCGCGGTTTCACGAACGTATCCGATTGGCTGGATCGCTGATCGCCGAAGATCACCTCACGGCTGTCTTGGACGAATGCTATGCCAAAAATGGCGGCGGCAATATCACCTATTTCGAAATCACCACCGCCGCCGCGCTGTTGGCGATGGCGCGGACACCTGCGGATTATACCTTGCTTGAGGTTGGTCTTGGGGGGCGGCTTGATGCGACGAATGTGATTGAGCGCCCCGAGGTCTGTATCATCACGCCGATCTCAATCGATCATGAGGCGTTCTTGGGCAACACGCTGGCGAAAATCGCGTCTGAAAAGGCGGGGATCATCAAACGTCAGTGTCCCGTGGTGGTTGGCCCGCAACCTGACGAGGCGATGCAGGTCATCGAAGACACCGCGCAGCGTTTGGGTGCCCCCATCTTGGCCTATGGTCAAAACTGGCACATTTCGCGCGAACGCGATCGTTTGGTGTATCAGGACGAACGTGGATTATTGGATCTGCCGTTGCCGAACCTGTTGGGCGAACATCAATACCAAAACGCAGGTGCCGCGATTGCCGCCCTGCGCCATATGGGGTTTGATGGCGATGCCTGCGAGGCTGCGGTGACACGCGCACAATGGTCCGCACGTATGCAGCGATTGGCCAAGGGGCCGATTATTGATGCCGCACCACAGGCCGAAATTTGGCTGGACGGTGGACACAACCCCGCCGCAGGCGAGGCGATCGGCACACATATGACCAGCCTGCCAAAGCGCCCAACCTTTATGATTTGCGGGATGCTGAACACCAAGGATATTGGTGGGTATTTGCGTCCGATGGCACCTGTCGCAGACCATCTGTACGCCGTGTCGATCCCGGGTGAGGCAAATACCTTGCCCGCATCTGCAACAGCAGAGGCTGCGCGTGCTGTTGGCATGCCGGCAATCGAGGCGGACAGCGTGTTAGATGCGGTCAAAACCATTGTGAAAACCACACCCGATGCGCGGATTTTGATCTGCGGATCGCTGTATCTGGCGGGCAATATTCTTAAAACGCATGAATGATTCGTTTTTTTGCGAAATGCGAATCACTTCATGTTGACTAGTGATTCGCAACGTGCATATATTGGCTATAAGCAGTGCCGTATCACTAGCAGTTGATTTTAGCACAGCTTATGGATGCGGTTAACATACAGGCATATAGGCTCGGTTCTTCGTGAACCGAGCCGACAATAACACCGCAGTCCCGCCGTTATTGGCAAAAGGTAAGGGTGTATTGATGCTAAGAACTTTGATAATTGCTGCGTTTTTTCTGATCGTGACTGTGGGTCTTTTGTTGATGCAGCCCAGTTCAAATTCTGATCGTTTCGTAGATACCTCATTCGAAGACATCGACACCGATTTGGTCACACGCCAAGACACTGCGTTAGAGACAACCGTCATCGCCCCCGAAGTTCCAGCACAGCAGCTGGCCATCGTTAAACCTGTTGCGCCTGCGGCACCACAGAACGCTGAGCCCGTTTTGCGGTTGCAAAATATCCAGCCTGTCAACATCACACAGGACCAAGACATTACACCCACCAAAATCCGTGGGCTAGAACCGTTGATCGCCAGCGCCTTGTCCCAAGGCATGACAGGCGAAGAAATTGATTTCCTAATCGTCCAAGCCGTTCAAAGCGGATTGATCAAAGTTCCGGCGCAAATGATGCGTTTGGATGGGTCGGTGGACACCCGCGCGGTCTTGGCCACATTGGTTCAAATCCCCAGCCCCGCGCCAAAGGTGGAACGCCCCTTGGGCAATACATATATCGTGCGTCCAGGGGACACATTGGCCATCATCGCGCAGCGATACTATGGCACGCGCGATGCGGTGAATGATATTTATTGGGCGAACAAAGATCGCCTGCCCAACCCAGATGCGTTGAACATCGGGCAAACCTTGTTTTTGCCGCAGCTCTGATTACTGCCCCCATTCGGCCGATTGCATTTCGCGCAATCGGCTTGCGGTGCGCTCAAATTCAAATACGCCTTCGCCTTCGATATATAACATCTCTGGCGCGGCGGCGGCGGAACAGATCAATTTGACCTTGGCCTCATAGAGCGCATCGATCAGCGTGACAAAGCGTTTGGCTTCGTTGAAATTGTTGCGTCCCAGTTGCGGGATATTGTCCACCATCAACACCCGAACCGCATCGGCGATGGCCAAATAATCCCCTGGTCCCAACATTTGCCCGCATAGATCATAGAATGAAAACCGAGCGACGCCGTTGTGATAGGCGGGAAACACCAAATTGCGCCCTTTGTGTACCAGCGTAAAGGGGGTGGAATGTCCTGCGCTCAGATCTGTCCAAATCCCGTCCATCTGCGCCCGTGCAGCCTCATTCACGGGTGCGAAATAGGTCTGTTCCCCCGACAACCGATTTTGCCGATAATCTGTGTCGCTTGCCATTTCCAATACATCGAGCTTTTCAGAAATCAGATCGATAAAGGGCAGGAACAGCTGGCGGTTTAATCCATCCTTATACAGGTCTTTGGGAACACGGTTCGATGTTGTGACAACAACGACGCCCGCAGAAAATAGTTTTTCAAACAGCCGCCCCACGATCATGGCATCGGCGATATCTTTGATCTGCATTTCGTCAAAGGCCAAGACTTTGACCGTATCCGACACAGATTTCGCAACCGGTGCCAAGGCATCGGCGGTGTTTGATTTGCGGGCCTCGTGCAATGCGTTTTGGATTTCTTGCATGAAGGCGTGGAAATGGACGCGGCGCACCGGCACCGACAGGCTGTCAACGAACAAATCCATGAGCATTGATTTACCACGGCCCACGCCCCCCCATAGATACAGACCCTTGGGCGGGGGTGGGGCCTTTCGGAACAATCCGCGCTTTTGCGGGGCCTCAAGCGCCGTGCGAATACGCTCAAAGGCGGGCAGCACCGCGCGTTGAACGGGATCGTCGCGCAAGGCACCTGCGGCAATGCGGTCGTTATAAAGGGTTTCCAAATCGCTCATGCCTGATCCATACCTTGAGAAATCCACACTGAAAAGATTGTATTGCATACAATATTCCAATTGACGCGGCGCGCGGAATAAAAATACTGGCCCCAACAAGGAGAGTGCCATGCGTGCCCAAACATCCAAGCCTTCTATTTTTACCCCTGTCCTGATCGTCGGTTGTGCCATCATTTTGATAAGCTTTGCGGTGCGTGCGTCTTTTGGGGTCTTTCAAATCCCGATTGCGACGGAATTTGGATGGCTGCGGGCCGATTTTTCCATGGCGATCGCGATCCAAAACCTTGCGTGGGGGATTGGTCAGCCGATCTTTGGCGCGATGGCGGAAAAGATGGGGGATCGGCGTGCCATTATCCTTGGGGCGTTAACCTATGCCGCAGGCATGGTGTTATCCTCGTTTGCTGTGACCCCCGCCGCGCATCAGCTTTATGCCATTCTTGTTGGGTTTGGCGTCGCAGGTACGGGGTTTGGCGTTATTCTGGCCGTCGTTGGCCGCGCCAGCAGTGATGAAAACCGATCCATGTCGTTGGCTATCGCCACCGCCGCCGGCAGTGGCGGCCAAGTCGTTGGCGCCCCCTTTGCCGAATATCTTTTGACCTTGATGCCATGGCAGAGCGTCTTTGTGGTCTTTGCGGTTCTGATCTTGGCGTCCTTGTTTTTGTTGCCCTTTATGCGTGCGCCACAGGTTGCGACCCGACAAGAGCTGGATGAAAGCATGGGTCACATTCTGAAAAAAGCGTTCCGCGATCCGACCTATACGATGATCTTTTTGGGCTTTTTTAGCTGTGGCTATCAATTGGCCTTTGTCACGGCGCATTTTCCCGCCTTTGTCACCGAAATGTGTGGCGCGATTATGCCGGGCGGGGTGTTGGATTCGGTCGGCGTGTCGACCACCTCGGCCTTGGGTGCGGTGGCGATTTCGGTGATTGGGCTGGCCAATATCGCGGGGACACTCACCGCGGGATATTTGGGCAAGCGCTATAGCAAAAAATACCTTTTGTCCGGCATTTATCTGGGCCGCACAATTATCGCGGCATGGTTCATTGCGGTTCCCATGACACCGACAACTGTGTTGGTGTTTTCCGTTCTTATGGGGTCTTTGTGGTTGGCCACGGTGCCCCTGACCAGCGGTTTGATCGCGCATATCTATGGTCTGCGCTATATGGGGACGCTTTATGGGATCGTGTTCTTTTCCCACCAATTGGGCAGCTTTATGGGCGTCTGGTTGGGTGGCAAGATGTATGACATCTATGGCAGCTATACGGTCGTGTGGTGGATCGGCGTCGGCGTGGGCGCGTTCAGCGCATTGATCCATCTGCCCGTGCGCGAACGCCCTGCGGCTGTGCCGGCCTGATCTGATTACACAGAATAGGCCAGACGCACACCGCCCCAATGACGCCCGTTCACAAAGATCGGGGCAGACACGTCTTTCATCAAGGCAAAAGTCCCGTTCCCCATATCGCGGCGATAGGCTTGCAGCAGAAAGTCGTTTGTATTTTGGCCCGCCGCCAATCCGACACGGTCATTGAAGATGCGTCGATTGCGCGAATTTGCGGTGTTCCATTCTGGATCTTCGGGGCGCTGCGGTTTTGAAAATTTGTTGTTGTGGGTGGGCAGATATCCGTTCACATCGACAGCGGCACAAAAAACAACACGGTCTGACAGCTTTAGCGCAGCTTCTTGTATCGGGGGAAGCATGCGATCCAGAAACGACAGATAGGCCGTTTCGTATTGCACCGGATTTGTGCCGTAGATTTCGACATAGTCTTTGTCAAACAAAGCATCGGCATTTATCAATCCGCGCTTAATGCCCGCTTCAAACACGGCACTGATCTGGCCTGCGATTTTCTTTACATTTTCGATATAGACCGTATCTGCGGTTTTCACATCCAGCTTTGGGGTCTGACCGGTCAGATTTTCGGAAATGCTGCGCAATTCATCCAAAGAATCTGCGACTTCTTTGATTTTGCCAACGGACAAGGTCACACCCGTCGACAGCGAGGACACCTGTGAATTGATGTGGTCGACACTCTGTGAAATATCAGCGGTATCAGAGCTGATCTCGTTTTGATTTTGAACAACCGTTGCCAAAATTTTTGGGACATTCTGGATGTGTTCGTCAATCCCTTGCGCATCCGTTTCCAGTTCATTGGCGACGACAACCGATGCAGTGGCGGTTGCGACCAAGTTTGCAATTTCGTGTGTAAGGTCTTCTAATGAATTTGTGATTTGGATCGTTGAGGTTGCTGTATATTCCGAAAGCGATTTGAATTCGCTTGCGACCACTCGAAAGCCTTGTCCGCTTTCACCGGCGCGGGCGGCCTCGACCGCAGCATTCAACGATAACAGAGACGCCCGTTGGGCAATCGTGTCGATCTCAAGCGAGATTTTTTGCACCAATGACAGCTTTTCTTGGACCGAGGTTAATCGCGTCCCCATTTCCAGAACATCGGCGGCCAATGAATTCGCCTTGCTCAGGATTTTGGTAAGCGTTTCTGCGCTTTCGCGTGAGGACGATGCCGCGCGTCTGGCAACATCTTTGCTGGCGTCACTTTTTTCGATGGTCCGTCGGCTTTGTCCTGCAATATCTGCGATATGCGCCGAAATTCGTTCAAGCGTTTCTGCTTGGGTTGCCAAGGTTGCGCTGGTGTCTTCTGCGCTTCCTGACGCGCCGGCAAGCTTTACACTCATGGTGCCAATTTTTTGGGCGATGTCTTGCAATGTATGCATTTTGTTTGATTTCAAATTGAAACTTAAAAACTTCATCACTTGTCCTGTTCTTGCCCATCAGAACAGGGAACGACGCGACGCTCAAATTTTGCAGTCCATCGACGCAAAAAGTTCAGGATTTAATCAGAAATAGCGCGAATAAGTTTTTGATCCAACACACGCAAGACCGTACGCAGATCATGACCGCGTTTTAGAATGCGGCCGTCCATGGCGATCACGCTGTATTCGCCTTGGCGGTTGCGCAGTTTGGGATGCTTTTCGATACGGTAGAGCGGCTGTTCCGCAGTCCGTCGAAACACAGAAAAAACAGCACAGTCCTTGAGCGATGAAATGCCGTAATCGCGCCATTCCCCGGCTGCGACCATCCGACCATACAGCGCAAGGATCAGGTTCAACTCTGTGCGTTGGAACATGACGCCTTGTTCGGTGGGGGTCTGAGGAAAGGATGCATAGCTGTTCATACAAAAAGAGTTGCGCGGATTGGTTGGAAAATCAAGTCAATTCACAATGCGCTTTCCACAATAAAAAACGCCCCGCACTGTGCGGGGCGTCGAGAGTGTGATGGGTAACTGGATTAATCCAATTCTTCCGGTAGCACCAAGTTCAAGATGATCGCCAGCGCCGCAGAAGGCAGCAGGCCAGATGTCATCAAAATCTTGGCTGTCGCTGGCAAATGCTGCAGCGCTTGTGGTTCCAGCTGAAGACCTAGGCCAATGGACAGGGAAATCGCAAAGATCACCATGTTGCGTCTGCTCCATTTCACATCGGACAGCATGTTCACGCCTGACGCACAGACCATGCCAAACATCACGATGACACCGCCGCCCAATACGTTGATTGGAACAGTATTGATCACCGCACCGATTTTCGGAATGAAACCACAGATGATTAGGAAAATCGCACCGATTGTGACGACGTGGCGGCTCATGACGCCTGTCATTGCAACCAGACCTACGTTTTGGCTGAAGGATGTGTTGGGAAGACCCCCAAAGATACCGGCGATAGATGTTCCAAGACCGTCTGCGAATGTTGCGCCCGCAACCTCTTTGTCGGTTGCTTCACGGCCTGCACCCCCTTTTGTGATCCCTGACGTGTCACCGACTGTTTCAATCGCCGAGACGATGGCCATGAAACACATGCCAATCACGATGGCAGCATTGAATTCAAACCCGTATTTAAAGGGCATGGGTGCTGCGAATGTCGCCGCTCTGCCGATATTGCCAAAGTTGACTTGACCCATCATGTACGCCACGACATAGCCCGCGATGATACCGATCAGGACGGCCGCAACGGACATAAAGCCACGGGTAAAGAACTTAATCGCCAAGGTCACGACGACAACGACCAATGCAGGTGTCCACATCGCCAACGATCCAAAGACGGGTTTGCCCATGTTTGGCACACCGCCTGCGGCGTATTGGATGCCCACTTTGACCAAGGCCAAACCAATCATCAACACGATCAAACCTGTCACCAACGGGGGCAGGGCGAACCGAATGCGACCGATAAAGAAACCAAGGAGGAAGTGGAAAATACCCCCTAAAAATACGCCGGTCATCAAACCGCCAAGGCCCGCAGTGCCCAATCCCGCAACCGCAGGGATCATCACCGGAACAAAGGCAAACGACGTCCCCTGTACGATCGGAAGACGCGCGCCAACAGGGCCCATACCGATTGTTTGGAATAAGGTTGCGATACCTGCAAACAGCATCGACATTTGGATCATATAGGTCATGTCAGGGAACCCCAACGCGCCTTGATCTGATCCGAAGCCTATGCCCGCTGCGCCCGCAACGATGATTGCTGGCGTCACGTTCGAAACGAACATCGCCAGAACGTGTTGAATGCCCAATGGGATCGCTTGACCCATCGGGGGTAAATAGTTCGGGTCCCGAAGCTGTTCGGGTGTCCCTATTGAAGTATCAGCCATTTTATCTCTCCCTTTTGACTGTTGTGCCCGCTTCTTTCAGAGCGGTTATATCTATTGTGCCACCACTACATATGGTTGGTCAAAGAAAAACTCTTCCAAGTTGTTGCCATCCCCAATTCGGTCCACGACCGCAAAGAGGCCCGGTTCATGCAAAGGTGTCAAAACCCCATGCCATGTACCGCGATGAAAATTGATCCCTTGGCCCGCTTCCGTGACAAAGGCGCGCGGCGTTCCGGGGCGATCCCCAACATCGGGGGCGACGATCACCAGAAACGGAACGAATGCCATCGGTATGAAAGCCTGTGATCCCAAAGGGTGCCGTTCCACCAAGGTCAGCTCATAGGGCAGGGTCCGAGTTTCCGCATTGAAAACGCTGATACCCGCGTGACCGTCACCAAAATCCATATTGGCGCGATCATGATATCGCCCACATTTCCCCATGTTGATGATCTTGTCAGGTGTGCCCGAGGCATCAAAAACATCGCCAAAGGGCGCAAAGGCCTGTGCCGACATGGGTTCGATGATGATCTGCGTCATGGCAAAATGTCCATCAACCGAAATTCTGCGATGCGTTCAACCTGTTTGCAGGCCTCGGCAAATTCGGTATCGGTATCATTGCCAATGCGACGCTCAAAAGCGGCCATGATCGATGCTTTGGTGTGATCGCGCACTGCGATGATAAAGGGAAAGCCATGCTTTTCCACATAGGCCGTGTTTTGACGCGTAAAGGTTTCGCGTTCGTGATCGGTCAAGGCATTCAACCCTGCAGAGGCTTGTTCGGACGTAGATTCGGCCGTCAATCGTTTGGCCTGTGCCAGCTTGCCCGCCAAATCGGGGTGGGCGCGCAAAACGCCCATGCGCTGATCCGCGCTTGCGGATCGAAACACACGGCAAAGCGCATTGTGCAAACCGCGCGCTGTATCATGCGCTGGCCCCAATTCCAAATCAAACGCACCTTCGGCAATCCACGCGGAATGTTCAAAGATCCCACCGTAGAGGCTGACAAACCGATCCCGTTCCATCTGTGACGGGCGTTCATACCGTTTTGGCGGATGGATTTGCGCCCAATGACGCGCGATATCAATGCGACGCGGGAACCACACATCCGCATGGGATGCCGCATATTCCATGAAGCGACGCAACGCCATGACACGCCCCGGACGCCCGATCAACCGACAATGCAAACCGATGGACATCATCTTGGCCTGACCTGCGTTTCCTTCGGCATAGAGCGCGTCAAAGCTGTCTTTTAGATAGGCATAGAACTGATCCCCCGAATTGAACCCCTGCGGCGTGGCAAAGCGCATGTCGTTGGCGTCAAGCGTATAGGGAATGATCAATTGATCGCGGCCATCAATCTCAATCCAATAGGGCAGGTCATCGTCATACGTGTCGCTGATATAGGCAAAGCCGCCTTCTTCTGCGACCAAGGGAACCGTGTTCACCGAACACCGGCCCGTATACCACCCATAGGGGCGTTCGCCCGTGACTTCGGTATGCAGACGCACCGCTTCGGCAATCTGCGCGCGTTCGGCGTCGGGATCCATGTCCTTGTGTTCGACCCATTTCAACCCGTGGCTGGCGATTTCCCAACCCGCGTCTTGCATCGCGCGGACCTGTTCAGGGCTGCGGGCCAAGGCGCTGGCCACGCCATAGACCGTCGCAGGAATGTTCAGTTCGGTGAACAATCGATGCAAGCGCCAGAACCCAGCACGCGCCCCATATTCATAGATGCTTTCCATGTTCCAATGGCGTTGGCCTGGCCATTGCGCGGCGCCGACGATTTCGGACAAAAAGGCCTCGGACGCGGCATCGCCATGCAGAACGCAGTTTTCACCGCCTTCTTCGTAATTTACAACGAACTGAACCGCGATCTTGGCCCCATTTGGCCACTGCGCATTCGGGGGCCTCGCCCCGTATCCCAACATATTTCGTTGATAGCGTGTCATATGATCCCCCGCTGATTGGTTAACTTGTAAAACAAATAAATCCCCAGTACTTTCAAAAATAATTTGAAGCAGTTACATATTTTCTGACAGGTACCCATTTGCCGAGTTTTAAGGCATGATACCCGAAAACATTGGATGGAATACAGATATGTCAGGATACCTTACAACGCATGTTTTGGACACAGCCCGCGGCTGCCCCGCTGCAGGATTGGCGATTGACCTCTATCGCATCACGGGCGAGACCCGCGAACACATCCGCAGCCTGACCACAAACGCCGATGGCCGCACCGATAGCCAGATTTTGCCAGCCGACGAATTCGAAATCGGCACCTATGAATTGGTGTTCCACGCCGGTGCGTATCTGGATGCCACAGGAACCCCTCCCGAAAGCCCCCGCTTCTTGGACGTCGTGCCGATCCGTTTCGGCATGAGCGAAGCGGCCCATTACCATGTTCCCCTTCTGTTGTCGCCATTTGGGTATTCGACGTATCGCGGAAGCTGATCGGGCCCCAAATAAACGCGCATGAACCGACGTTTTACCAACGCAATACCGACGTGTTTCAGACGGGCCTTCGGGCCTTAGTGTGTGGGCATTGAGGACAGTTCGGCACCGATGATATTTGACATGAAATCGATAAAGGTCCGCGTCTTTGGGTCTTGTTTCCGGCGGTGGGGATAAAGGCATCCGATCTGCACCGACGTCGGTCTGGCGTCAGGCAGTACCGCGACAAGCGATCCGTCTCGAAGGTGCTTTGCGACCTCGAAATAGGGTTTGAGGATAATCCCGTGCCCGTCGAGCGCCCATTGGGTCAGAACATCACCATCATCCGATTCAAACGGGCCTGTGATCGCATAGCGTTTCACGCCCGATTGGGTTTGCAAGGTCCATTGGAATTCTTGTGCACCGGGAAAGCGCAGGTTCAAACAATCATGTGTGCCGTCGGTCAATTGGTCGGGGGATGTGGGAACGCCCCTTTTTTCCAGATATTTAGGCGATGCACACAGCAGTCGTGAGCAATCCGAAAACTTGCGCATCTTTAGTGTGGAATCCTCTGGATTGCCTAGAAAAAATGCCACGTCCAGTCCTTCGGCGGTCAGGTCGACTTTGCGGTCCGACATGCGCAGGCGCACGTCGATCAAAGGATAGCGTTCCTTGAACTGCGGCACAGCGGGCGCAACCCAGCGTCGCCCGATGCCCAACGGTGTCGCAACGTACAATGACCCGCGCGGGCTTTGGGTGATGTCTTGGACATTTGCTTCGGCTTCGTCAATCGCCTCAAGCACCCGTTGCGCGCCAGTGTAGAACAACCGCCCTTGTTCGGTTGGGGTGAGATTGCGCGTTGTGCGTTGAAACAGGCGGACGCCCAAATGATCCTCAAGCTGCGACACCCGAGACGACGCAACCGCCGGCGAAATCCGCTGATCCCGCGCCGCCGCAGACATATTGCCCAGTTCATACACCCGAACAAAGGTTTTGACGTTTTCGATATAAGACATTTGATGGATATTTTTGAAAGTTGCGCTGATTATGCGCGATCAGACAATAAAAATATCACGAAGTAAACAGCCAAAGCGCTGTCGCAACAGGTTCAATCTGGTGGGGTAATTTGGTGGAGCCTAGGGGGATCGAACCCCTGACCTCTACAATGCCATTGTAGCGCTCTCCCAGCTGAGCTAAGGCCCCAAAGTGCGTCTTGCACAGACGCTAATTATGCAAAGCAAAGGGCATGATCAAGTGGAAAATGCCCCCTGCGTTGTAAATTATGATTCGTCGTCGTCTGCGGACATGTCGGCGATGTCGTCCAACGAAACGTTGTCGTCATCATCATCATCCAACAGTTCGTCGTCTAGATCCACATCCACATCATCATCATCCAATACGATATCATCCTCATCGGACACGGCGTTTGCTGGATTCGAACGATCTGCTGCGTCAGACGCAATCATTCGGCCTTTTGTAAGGTCAAGTTCAACGACTTCGCCAGTGTATGGGCTGACGATCGGGTTTTTGTTTAGGTCATAAAAGCGTTTGCCGGTCGTTGGGCAAAGGCGCTTTACACCCCATTCTTCTTTGGGCATAGCTGTCCCCTTTGAATCTTTTGGTCTTGTCGACGGTCTGCGCCAACTGCCATAAGACACAGGACATGTCAAAGGCTTTGACGCTGATTTTTGTTCAAAGTTCTGAATAAACCGTTTTGGACCGCAAATGAAACAGATTTTTTTGCCAAAATACCCAGAAATTTCGGTCTTGGTCCGCCATTCTGCGCGGGCACGTCGGTTGTCACTTAGAATCTCTTCTTTGGATGGCAAAGTCACGCTGAGCGGTCCGCCGCGTGTCCCTGAGAAGGAGTATTTGGCTTTCGTAACAGCCAAGCAGGATTGGATTGCGCAAAACCTGTCGTCCATGCCGCAACAAATGGCGGTGGTGCAGGGTGGACAGATCGCGATTGCAGGACAGATGCACGCCATCACCACAGGCGCCCATCGCGGGGTTCGGGTGGATGATGGTGTGGTGTCGGTTGGCCGCGCTGCCAAGTCAACCGGCGCTGCGATCAAGGGGTTCTTGAAGGTTCAGGCGCGCGATGCATTGGCGCGCAGTTCCGATCACTATGCGGCGCAATTGGGGGTGCGCTATTCCAGTTTGGTCTTGCGGGACACGCGGTCGCGGTGGGGGTCGTGTAGTTCGCAGGGACAATTGATGTATTCGTGGCGGTTGATTATGGCCCCGCCTGAAATTTTAAATTACGTCGCCGCACATGAGGTCGCGCATTTGGTCGAGATGAACCATTCAGACGCATTTTGGTCCGTTGTTCGCGACATTTATCCCGACTATGCCACTGCGCGAATGTGGCTGCGCAAACGGGGTGCGGAATTGCATCGTTATGACTTTGACGCTTGACAGATTTTGCAAATGTGATCACAAAACGCCATGGCCGTAAAACTCACACCTTCAGATTCAAATATTGCTGCGCATGACCGCGTCTATCGTGGATTGCGGACCCGTATTATGCATGGTGAAATCACCCCTGGTTTCGCGATGACCCTGCGGGGGATTGGAGCCGAATATGGCGTGTCGATGACACCTGCGCGCGAAGCGGTACGCCGTTTGGTGGCCGAAGGGGCGCTGTCCATGTCACCTTCGGGGCGCGTGGCCACGCCCGAACTATCAAACGAACGGATCGAAGAATTGGCAGCCTTGCGGGCGTTGATCGAGGTTGAGCTTGCCTCGCGTGCCTTGCCGCGCGCGCACATGGCGTTGATTGAACGGCTTCAGCGGATCAATGCGTTGATTGCAGCGGCGATTGATGAACATGACGCCGTCACCTATATCCGCACGAATTTGGAATTCCACCGGACGCTATATCTGCGGGCTCAAGCGCCCGCGATGTTGGCCATGGCCGAAACAGTTTGGTTGCAATTGGGTCCAACGATGCGCAAGCTTTATGGTCGGATGCAGCGCAAAGAGCCGCCAATGAATCACAAGCTGATTTTGGCCGCGTTGAAATCAGGGGATGAACCCGGTTTGCGATTGGCTGTCCGCTCGGACGTGACCCAAGGGTTAAAGATGTTGGCGACGTGATTAGGCCGCCAACCCCTTGCTTCCCATGTCCAGAAACTTTTTGCGTCTGTCGTTGATCAACGCCTTGGCGTTCATACCAGAGAGTTCCGCCAGCATTTCACCGATCACAGTTCGCACAGATGCCAAGGTGTGTTCGCGGTCGCGATGGGCGCCCCCAATAGGTTCAGCGATCACATGATCGCAGACGGCCAGTTTCTTTAAATCTTGCGCAGTCAGGCGCAGCGCTTCGGCAGCTTCGCGCATTTTTTCTGCGTCCTTCCACAGGATCGATGCACAGCCTTCAGGGCTGATGACCGAATACACGGAATGTTCCAACATCGCGACACGGTTCGCCGTGGCAAACGCCACAGCGCCGCCTGATCCGCCTTCGCCGATGACGACTGAGATCAATGGCACGCCGATTTGCAGGCATTTCTCGGTTGAACGTGCAATCGCTTCGGATTGGCCGCGCTCTTCTGCGCCCTTGCCGGGATAGGCGCCGGGTGTATCGACAAGCGTGATGACAGGCAGGCCAAATTTATCGGCCATTTCCATCAAACGAATGGCTTTGCGGTATCCTTCGGGGCGCGCCATGCCGAAATTGCGTTCGATCCGTGTTTTTGTATCATGACCTTTTTCGTGCCCAATCACGATCACAGGCTGATCATCGAAACGGGCCAGACCCCCAATAACTGCGTGGTCATCGGCAAAGTTGCGATCCCCCGCAAGCGGCGTGAATTCGGTGAACATCGCATTGATATAGTCGATGCAATGCGGGCGATCAGGATGCCGTGCGATTTGGCATTTGCGCCATGGGGTCAGGTTTTTGTACAGATCTTGCAAAAGCTGCTTGGCTTTTTTGTCCAATGCGGCAGCTTCGTCTTCGATGTCCATTTCATTGTTTTGCCGCGCCATTGCGCGCAATTCTTCGGCTTTGCCTTCGATTTCGGCCAAGGGTTTTTCAAAGTCGAGATAGTGGGTCATCGTCTGCTCCGCATGAATTTCAACGATATATGCGCCGCGAGGGCGCGATTTGCAACCATTTGAATGCACCTGCGGCGGGGAATTTTTCGATGTTCTTGTATCCAGCGCGGGGGTGGGCAAGGTGTTGTGCCGGCGCGATGTACCCCATGCAGCAGAGTTTGATTCGCGATTGTGTTGATGTCAATTTGACTTTTTTGCACGCCATCGTGTGGTTTGGCGGAACCCGAAAACATGTTGGGTCTGTTGGCGTTGCGATCACATAGGGTTTGGGATGGGATGTCCTAATTCGTTGAAATACCGAGATTCATATTTTTCTTGTGACCTGCGCTTGGGTGTCGTGGATGCAGGTTTTCCATCGACTTGTAGATGATACCAAAGGATTGCGATCAGGTCATTAGGTTGGGTTATGGGGTAGATAGTTAGGGGCTGTTGCACGACAAAATTTTGTTCCCT